>Ga0209257_1000095_pt1 | contig 259437 bp, 241 predicted proteins | sample AraplaCvi_mCL_r2_FD_184277 | JGI IMG/M metagenome (GOLD analysis project Ga0209257, IMG submission 184277) | Arabidopsis root microbial communities from North Carolina, USA - plate scrape MF_Cvi_mCL_r2 (SPAdes) (version 2) | ecosystem: Host-associated > Plants > Roots > Endosphere | place... | reverse complement strand
TCAGGAAGGCTTCCATCACCTCCTTGCCCTTGGCGCGCGTGAAGTCGCCGGTCTGCGAGCGGATGATCTTGAACTTCGGGTCGGCCTTGATGATTTCCTCGAAGCCCTTCTTGCGGTCGATGGCCGGCGCCGAGCCCACGGTGCCCTGCAGCTCGACGATGTTCACGTCGCCCTTCTGGTCCTTCATCTTCTCGACCAGCCAGCGGCCGGCCTTGCGGCCTTCCTCGGTGAAGTCCGAGCCCATGAAGGTCACGTAGAGCGAGTCGTCCTTGGTGTTGACGGAGCGGTCGGTCAGCACCACCGGGATCTTGGCGGCCTTGGCTTCGCGCAGCACGGTTTCCCAGCCCGACTCGACCACGGGCGAGAACGCGATCACGTCGACCTTCTGCGCGATGTACGAGCGGATGGCCTTGATCTGGTTTTCCTGCTTCTGCTGCGCATCGGAGAACTTGAGTTCGATGCCGGCATCCTTCGCGGACGACTTGATCGACTCGGTGTTGGCGGTGCGCCATTCGCTCTCGGCGCCCACCTGCGCGAAGCCGAGCACGAGTTTCTTCTGCGCGAGCGCGGAAACGGGCAGCAGCCCGCCGAGGGCGGCGGCGGCCAGTGCGGTGTTGAGCGTGCGGCGATTCATCGTCATGGGATGTCTCCTTCTGTTGACTTGCTTGTTGAGAACGGTTTTTGTGGCTCAGGCCAGCATGTAGCCGGTCTTCACCGTCGTGTAGAACTCCGCGGCGTGGCGCCCTTGTTCGCGCGGCCCGTAGCCCGACCCCTTGCGGCCGCCGAAGGGCACGTGGAAATCCACCCCTGCGGTCGGCAGATTGACCATCGTCATGCCGACCACGGCATGGCGCCTGAAATGCATCGCGTGCTTCAGCGAATTGGTGCAGATGCCCGCGCACAGGCCGAAGGGCGTGTCGTTGCACAGCGCGAGTGCTTCATCGTAGTCGTCGGCGCGCAGCACGCAGGCCAGCGGGCCGAAGATTTCCTCGCGCGCGATGCGGTGCGCCGGCTTGGCCAGGAACAGCGCGGGGCTCATGTAGTGGCCGGCGGTGGCGCGTTCGAGCGCTTCGCCGCCCCACACGTGCTCGGCGCCCTCTTCGCGCGCCACCTCGACCCAGGCGAGGTTCTGCGCGAGGCGCTCCTCGTCGGCCACCGGGCCGATGTCGACGCCGCGCTCCAGCGCATGGCCGATCTTCAGCGTCTTGAGCCGCTGGCGCAGCCTGGCCACGAAGGCGTCGTGCACCGCCGCCTCGACGATGAGCCGGCTCGACGCGGTGCAGCGCTGGCCGGCGGAAAAGTAGGCGCCCTGCACCGCGCAATCGACGGCGCGATCGAGGTCGGCATCGGCCAGCACCACCAGCGCGTTCTTGCCGCCGGTCTCGAGCTGCACCTTGGCGCGGCGCGAGGCTGCCGCCTGCAGGATGCGCTCGCCGTTGGCCATCGAGCCCGTGAAGCTCAGCGCATCGACCAGCGCGCTGTCGACCAGCGCCTGCCCCACTTCGCGGCCACTGCCCATCACGAGGTTGAAGGCGCCGGCCGGCAAGGCGGCGCGGCTGATGATCTCGGCCAGCGCCCAGCCGCAGGCCGGCACCAGTTCGGCCGGCTTGAACACCACGCTGTTGCCGTGGGCCAATGCGGGCGCGATCTTCCAGGCGGGAATGACGAAGGGCGAGTTCCACGGCGTGATGAGACCGACCACGCCGACCGGCTCGCGCGTGACGTCGACCTGCACGCCCGCGCGCACCGAGGCGACGTTCTCGCCGCCGCCGCCACGCAGGGCCTCGCCCGCGAAGAACTTGAAGATCTGGCCCGCGCGCGCCACTTCGGCCACCGCCTCGGGCAGGGTCTTGCCCACCTCGCGCGCCAGCAGCAGGCCCAGGTCGTCCTTGCGTGCGAGCAGTTCTGCGCCGATGCGGTCGAGCACGTCGGCGCGCCGCTGCGACGTGCTGTGGCTCCAGTGGGGAAAGGCCTCGGTGGCCGCGCGGATGGCGGCCTCGGCCTGGCGGCGATCGGCGCGTGCGTACTCGGCCACCACTTCGCTGGTGTCCGAGGGATTGGCGCTCACACCCGTGGTCGCGCTGGTTTCCCAGCGGCCATTGATGTACTGCCGCACGTTCTGATGGAGCTCGCCGTGAATCACCGGGCGGGGGCCTTGTCTCTGTAGTTTTGGATGTGCGGCGAGTCTAGAAACAAAATTGATATCAATCCAATCGTTTTTTAAGCAAAATGGATATCGATCATCGGATTCTGGAAAACCCGATCAGTCCTTCGTTTCAAGTCAAAGAGACATGACCAACTACAACCACTGGTTCATCCGCGCCCGCCTCAAGACCCGGCAGCTGTTGCTGCTCGTGGCCCTGGCCGAGGAAGGCAACATCCACCGCGCGGCGCAGGTGCTCAACATGACGCAGCCCGCCGCCTCCAAGCTGCTGAAGGACCTGGAGGACGTGCTGGAGGTGCCGCTGTTCGACCGCCTGCCGCGCGGCATGCGCCCGACGTGGTACGGCGAGACCATGATCCGCCACGCCCGCGTCGCGCTCGCGAGCCTGAACCAGGCGCACGACGAACTCACCGCGCTCAAGGCCGGGCGCTTCGGCCAGGTCAGCGTGGGCGCCATCACCGCGCCCGGGCTCACGCTGCTGCCACCGGCCGTGGCCATGGTCAAGCGCGAGCAGCCCGACCTGCGCGTGTCGCTGGAGATCGAGACCAGCCCGGTGCTGATCGAGCGGCTCGAGCAGGGCAAGCTCGACATCCTGGTGGCGCGCCTCTTCGCCGAGCACGACAAGTCGCAGCTGCGCTACGAAGCACTGAGCGAAGAGCCGGTGTGCGCGCTGGTGCGGCCGGGCCATCCGCTGCTGGGCGTGAGCGGGCTCACGTTGCGCGACGTGGTGAGCGCAGGCTGGATAGTGCCGCCCGCGGGCAGCGTGCTGCGGCACCGCTTCGAGCTGATGTTCCAGGAAGAAGGCCTGGCGCCGCCGACCAACACCATCGAGAGCCCGGCGCTGCTCTTCATCACGCGCATGCTGCAGCAGAGCGACATGGTGGCGGTGCTGGCGACCGACGTGGCGCGCTACTACGCCGCGCACGGCATCGTGTCGCTGCTGCCGCTGGACATGCCCTGCCACATGGACGCCTTCGGCATCATCACGCGCACCGACCGGCTGCCGTCGCCTGCGGCGAAGGTGATGATGAAGGCGCTGAAGACGGCGGCCATGAGCGTGTACGGGCGGAAGCTAGAGATCGACTGACCGACCGGGTTCATACGCGGAATGCCGCGGAACCGGCTTTGCCGGGCCGCTGGCATTGCCCCCGGCGAGGGGGGTGGAGAAGCGACACGAAGTGCGCGAAGCCTGGGGGAGTGCCCGCTCAGGTCCAACCCGCGTCCACGGTGAACTCTTGAGCCGTGCACATCTTCGCGTCGTCCGATGCCAGGAACAGCACCATGCGCGCAATGTCTTCCGGCATCAGCTTGTCGGGCAGGCACTGGTTGCGCTTGAGCGACTGTTCGCCTTCGTCGTCGAGCCAAAGCTTCACCTGGCGCTCGGTCATCACCCAGCCGGGCGACACGGTGTTGATGCGGATGCGGTCGCGGCCCAGGTCCACCGCGAGCCCGCGCGTGAGGCCGTTCACCGACGACTTGGCGATGGCGTAGCAGGGGTAGCCCGAGCCCTTGGTCTGCCAGCCCGTGGAGCCAAGGTTGACCACAGAGCCGAAGCCCAGGCGCTTCATGCCCGGCACCACCGACTGGATCGCGAACAGCGCCGGCCGCTCGTTGATGGCCATGCGGTTGTCGTAGTAGTCGGGCGTGACCGATTCGAGCGTGTGGCGGTCGTCGCTCGCCACGTTGTTGACCAGCACCGCAAAGTCGCCGAGTTCGGCGGCCGCGTCGGCAACAGCCTTCTGCAGCGCTGCGATGTCGCGCACGTCGCAGGCGCGCCACCACGGCGCCGCGTGGCCGGCCTCCTCGATCTGCCGTGCGAGCGCCGCGCTGGAACCCTCGGCAATGTCGATGAAGGCGACGCGCGCGCCCTGGGCCGCGAAGGCAGCAACGATGGCAGCGCCAATGCCGCTGCCGCCGCCGGTGACGAAAACAGCGCGGTCTTTCAGGCTGGGATAAATGGAATGCTGGGGGGAATTCAAGAATAGTCTCCAGGGTGCTCGGCAAATGACATTGCAAAATGCGTATGCATCAATGCCTCAATTTTAAATTTCCGTTATCAATATGCCTTGATACGATCCGCCGAGTCAAGAAGACATGACGAGGAAAAACAAATGAACAAGCAAGAGACAGGCGTCCTCTCCCCTTCATCCGCATCTGCATCCGCGCCTTCGGTCGCAGGCGAGCCCGAATGCATCTGGCCCGCCGGTGCCAACCTCGGCGAAGGCACGATGTGGTCGCAGCGCGAGCAGGCGCTCTACTGGATCGACATCCTCACGCCGCGCCTGTTCCGCTACGACCCCGCCAGCGGCGCGCAGCGAACCTGGACCTTCGACGAGGAGATCACCGCCATCGCCGAGCGCGCCGCGGCGCCGGGCCTCATCGTCACGCTGCGCCGCGGCTTCGCGCTGTTCGACACCACCGCGCCCGGCGACGCCACGAAGCCGCGCTACCTGCACCAGCCCGAGCCCGAGCGCACCGGCAACCGCTTCAACGACGGCAAGTGCGACAGCCGCGGCCGCTTCTGGGGCGGCAGCATGGACTTCGACTGCCAGGCGCCCACCGGCGCGCTCTACCGCTACGACGCCGACGGCCGCTGCACGAGGCACGACGACGGCTTCGAGGTGACCAACGGTCCGACATGGTCGGCCGACGGGCGCACGATGTACTTCAACAACACGGCGCGCAACAACCTCTACGCCTACGACTTCGACGTGGAGGCGGGCACGGTGTCGAACCGGCGCGTGTGGCACCGCTTCCCCAAGCCCGATGGCCTGCCCGACGGCATGACCACCGACGCGGCCGGCCGTCTCTGGATCGCGCACTGGGGCGGCTCCTGCGTGACCTGCCATGACCCGGTGAGTGCGGCCGAGCTGTGCCGCATCCCGCTGCCCGCGAGCCACGTCACCGACTGCGCCTTCGGCGACACCGACCTGCGCACGCTCTACATCACGACCGCGCGCAACGGGCTCACGGCCGAACAGCAGGCAGCCGAGCCGCTGGCGGGCGGGTTGTTCAAGGTGCGCATCGGCAGCCCGGGGGTGCCGGCGGCGCTGTTCGCGGGCTGAAGCTGCCAGACTCGCACGCGAGACGCCGTGCGCGCCCGCGCCGTAGAACTGGACGATGCCGCGAAGATCACGCTTGTTCAAGCCCTTTGCGCCAAGCATCAACTGCGCACTAGTTCCCGGCGCTGTTACTTTCGTGTACTTACGGCACCAGTACATGGGCTTACATAATCCCCGGAAAAAGCTTGCCCTCATTCCGAGCAGCCAAGCCCTTCAGGGAGTTCCATGTTCATCCTCACCAATACGCGTGCATGCTCGCGCGCGCGTCAATCGCTGCAATGACGCGGCGCGTCACGATCCAGACTCCGCTGGGCGACACGCTGAAGTTGCACCGTCTGGTGGGGCACGAAGCGCTCAGCCAGGCCTATGCGTTTGACGTCGACGTGCTGGGCAGCACGAACGCACTCGATCCGAAGGCGCTTCTCGGCAAGGCAGCCACGGTCACGGTGGAGACGGAAACCGGCATCCGCCATCTCTGCGGCCTTGTCACCCGTTTCGGCCTGGCGCAAGAAGACGCCCGCCAGTCCTTCTACAAGATGCGGCTGCGCCCCTGGCTGTGGCTCGCCACTCGCCGAAGCGACTTCCGCATCTTCCAGGACCGAACCGTCCCGGAGATCCTGGGCGCGGTCCTCGGCCGCTACGGCCATCCGTTCGAGCTGAAGCTCATCCGCAGCTATCGCACCTGGAACTACTGCGTCCAGTACGGCGAAGACGACTTTGCCTTTGTCTCGCGCCTGTGCGAGCACGAAGGCATCTATTTCTTCTTCCGGCACGAGGCCGAGCAGCACGTGCTGGTCCTTGCCGACGATATCGCCTGCTCACACGGCCCCTTGCCCGGCGGCGAGACCGTGTCGTACCACCCGCACGAGAAGTCCGGCATGACCGGTGGCCTCGAGCCGAGTGAACGCATCACGGAATGGGAGCAGGCGCAAGAGATCCGTTCCGGCCACCACTACCGTGACCATTTCGATTTCGAACATCCCCGGGCCGACCTCTCCAGCGTGCAGCAGATGCCGTCCGGTCACGATCACGATGCCCACGAACTGTACGAATGGCCGGGCGACTACACCCGGCATGAGGACGGCGAGGTCTACGCACGTATCCGCAATGAAGAGCAACTGAGCGAGCGCAGCAGGGCCAGGGGCCGCTCCAACCTGCGCGAACTGGCGCCGGGCTACACGATGCGGCTCGCCGGCCACCCGCGGGTCGACCAGAACCAGCAATATCTGTTGCTCGGCGTGAGCTACCACCTCCGGGAAAACGTCGAAGCCAGCGAAGGCGTCGGCCGGACCGAAGGTTCGGTGCAGCACTTTGCCTTCGATGCCCAGCCCACGCACTTCGCCTGGCGTCCGCGGCGCACGACACCCAAGCCGCGCACGCAAGGCCCGCAGACCGCCGTCGTGGTGGGACCGGCCGGCGAAGAAATCTGGACCGACCGGTACGGCCGCATCAAGGTCCAGTTCCACTGGGACCGCATCGGCGAGGACAACGAGCATTCCAGCTGCTGGGTACGCGTGTCGACGGCCTGGGCTGGTTCGACCTTCGGCATGGCCGCGCTGCCGCGCATCGGGCAGGAGGTCATCGTCGACTTCCTCAATGGCGATCCGGACTGCCCCATCGTCACCGGCCGTGTGCACAACGCCGACGAGATGCCGGCCTGGCAGCTGCCCGATCAGAAGCACCTCACCGGCCTCCGCAGCCGCGAACTCGGCGGCGGGCGCAGCAACCATGTGGTACTCGACGACTTCGCGGGCAAAATCCAGGCCCAGCTCAAGAGCGACCATCAAAGCTCAAGCCTGGGTCTCGGCCATATCGCGCGCATCGAGGACGTGGCAGGCCGCAAGGACGACCGGGGCCAGGGCTTCGAACTGCGCACCGACGGGCATGGTGCGGTGCGCGCCGCGAACGGCCTGCTGCTGAGCACCGAGGCCCGCGCGAACGCCCAGGCCCACATCACGGACATGCGCGAGACCACCGCCAGGCTCACCCAGGCACGTGATCTGCACGAGGGCCTGAGCCAGGCTGCGCAGGAAGCCAAGGCGCATCAGGCGGGCGACCAGGACGAGGTGGCCAAGGCGCTCAAGGAACAGAACGACGACATCAGAGGCCATGGCAGCGACCCGGCCCACGGCATCTTCCCCGAATTCCAGGAGCCGCACCTGACGCTGGCCAGCCCTGCGGGCATCCAGGCCACGGCCGCCGGCAGCACGCACATCGTGAGTGGCGAGCACACGGCCATCACCAGCGGCGCGCATGCCAGCATCGGCGCGGGCAAGAGCCTGCTGGTCAGTGCGAAGGAGGCCGTGCGCCTGTTCGCCCACAAGGCGGGCATGAAACTCACCGCCGGCAGTTCCGACATCGACATCAGGGCGCTGAAGGCCAGCGTCAATGTGCTGGCCAAGATGAACATCAAGCTGGAGGCCAACCGCATCACGATCACCGCCAGGGACGAAGTGCTGATCAACGGCGGCTCGAGCTACACGCGCTGGAACGCGAATGGCATCGAGCACGGCACGATGGGCATCTGGCGCGAGCATGCGGCAACGCACAGCCTCCTGGGACCAAAGAGCTTGCCCACCTCCAAAGGCTACGAGGCCAGGTGCGAACTACAGGACAGCGGCGCAGCGGGTGGCGCGTCTGCCTCCCGCTGATGGACAACCCCTTGGCTGTGCACCCGGATGCCTCGCTTCTTCTGACCAGTCTGCGAAAGGGCTTTGCCAGGGCTCGGGCGCTGGCGTCACCCGCGCAAACGCCGGTTGCCCGCCCGTTGTCGGCCTTCCTGGTGCTCGAACGCTGGCGAGACAACCCGCTGAGTGAGCACCTGCAGGAACACCATCCGCGCTTTGCCGATGAACGCGTCGACGTGCCCGACGAGATCTACCGCGGATGCCCTGAAGCCGCGCCCACACTCGTGCCGCTGCCCGAAGACTGGGCAGCCGATGCGCCCAGTCCCGGCACCCAGGCTGTCCTGCACACGATGGCGCTGGCCCTCGCCGCGGCACAGGTGCAGAGCGCTCGTCGGCTGGTCGATCAGATGTTGTGCGCTGTCGTTTTCAGTACGGCGACGCCTGCAAGCATCGCGCTGCACTGGACCCGGCTCGGATTCCAGATCTCGCCCGCTGATGGAAAGGACAGGCTGTTTCGCTATCAGGATGCGCGCGTCATGCAGCGTGTGTGGCCGCTGCTTGATGACGCACAGCGTTCGCAGTGGCTCGGACCGGTGGCCGGGTGGTGGGCGTTGAGCCAGCCATGGCGGCCCTGGCCATACGCCGATGCACTCGCCACGGGTGGAAAAGTACCTGCGGGCGATGGCGAAGATCCGCCCGAATGGTTCATTGCGAGTTGGCCGGACTTGTCCAGTGCAGCGGCGAGAGAACCACGGCGCGAAACCATGCACCATCTTCTGCGCCTCGATCAATGGCATGCGGCACACAGTGCGACAACGGGCGCGCGGCTGTGGATGAGCATGGCTTCCCGGCAAACCCCCGTTCAACGCCAACCCGATGGAGAGGCGATGACCCGGCTCCTTCGCCAGGGAGCCGAATTGGGATTGACCCAGGAATCGGATCTGTCCGAATTCGTCGACGCGTCATGGCAGGCGCATCACGACGATGACCCGCCCATCGTGCGCGACTGGTCGGCCCCCCGGGAGGCGGCCGTGTTGCGGCATGCGCTCGCCTTGATGCATCCGGCACGCGATCACACAAGCCAGCCGGCCAACGGCCGTCTTGCTTCACCTGGCTTTGCCAGCGCGCTGCATGACGCCGAGCAAGCCCTCTCGAGCTCGACCAACCCGAACATTCTGCGAAGAGACTGAAGCCCATGCCTTGCGCCACTCCCTGCCGAAACTGCGATCGCAAGGGTCTGCCGATTCTGTTCACCCGTTACGCCGCGGCCTTCAGCGCGCAGCACAACGGGCTCGCTGCGCTCAGGCAGTTGCAGCCTACGGGCAATTTCCAGACCCAGCCCGGCGGCGTGGCCATGCGCACTGCGCTGTACGGCGTGCGCATGCTGCGTCCAGGCTACCTGTATGTGCGAGTTCAGAATTTGTGCAAAACCCATCCCGAGTGGCTCGCCTACATCGTGCATCCCCACGGCTACCTCGCGCAATTCGACATCGGGTTCCCGGAAGCCGCCAAGTCGAACCCGGCCTGCGAGATGGAAGTTCGTGGCGCCAACGCTTCCATGGTGTGGGTGGCGGACGCCAAGAACGTCACCGAACTGCATTACATGTTTCACCCCGACCCGATCGTGCCCAAGCATCTGTTCGAGCACATCGAGCCGAAGCGGGACACCTACATGCAGAAGTTCGATGTCGCAGGATGGCTGGGTGGCAATATCAGCCAGAAGGACACCTGCCAACCGGGACAGCTCAACAGCCAGGTGATGGAGTTTTCGGCGCTGAAGGACACGGCCGTGCAGACCGTGGGCAGCGAGCAGCACTACGGGCTCATGGGCGTGCACGGCGCCGAGCGCGAGTGGGGGAACTACGAGGAAGCGCGTACCGGGCGGCATTTCGGGAAAGTGCGAAACGAAACGCGCCATGCTGACGGGGGCGTGGCCGTCACCGACACGGGCGCCGTCACTGGCATGGCGATGGGACCCTACATCGCGCGCATCACCGGCCCGCTCTACAAGGATGCCCATGGCCCCCGGCTGCGGAAGATGGCCGAGTTCCTGGTTCAGCACAAAGGCGCCGTCGTCGCATGCGACGACCCCATCGGCATTGCCCAGGAACTCAGCCTGCACCATCTCACCGCGGCCATGCCGTATGTGCAGTGGCTCAAGGAGGTCGACGTGTTGGACCAGGGCAATGCGACAGTGACGAATGCGTGGAAGCACGCCACCAGCGAAAGCATCAAGACCGTGCGCGGGGCCCTCTACAAGAAGGCCATGGCCATGTACGACGCCGAAACGGACCGCCTGAAGAGCGTGCACGACGTCCTGGGCCGACGCCACGCGTATCCTGTGGGGTCCGTGATGATGCCGCAAAAGGACGGCAGCTACGCCGAGGTGCCGGTCAAGGATCTGGAGGCGCAGCGCGGGAAAGCGTTGGAAGAAGAAATCGCCGCTCGCGAATCTGGCCGAGAGGACATCAGCGACGCTGCATCCAAGGCCGCAATCGAAAAAACCCTCGGCCACTTCGATCCCACCAGGCTCGAGAAATTCGACACAACCCACCTGGCGCAAATCAAGGATCGCGACGAGCGCATGGACAAGATCAGCGAAGACCTGATCGCCTGGCTCCAGTGCGATGCCTTCCTGGTCAGCACATTGGGTCGCTACGACCGCAAGCCCAGCGGCATCGACACCGGCGACGGCGCGCGCTGTGCGGGCCAGTTGTGCGCTATTCTGGAAACCATGGACAGCAGCCCGCGCGGGCGCCGCTGGTATGCGGAACTCCGGTTGTTCAAGGACGACCCGAAGAATCTCGTCTGGCGCATGGCGACCCTGAACAACGAGGAGATCTCCCAAGAGTTGCAGCGCGTGCTGGATACCCTGCGGGACACGCTGCCGCCGGCCACCGAAGTGTCGGATCCACAAACGGCGGAAGAAAGCGCGCGCCAGCAGCGCGCCTGGGCCGCCATGGCCGCGGCGTTGGGCCAGGTTCCAAAGACGCTCAAGGGCAGCCAGACCTTGATCAAGGAAGTCCACAAGCTGGGCGAGCCCGGCCTGAGCACGATGCAGAAGATCAAGTCGCTGCAGAAGATCGCCGAGACGGCTGCGAAGAATGTTCATTCGGTATGGGGCATCGCGGTCGTGCAGGCAGCCCAGAAGCTGGGTGCGTCCGCGATGGAACTGAACCTTGCCAAGGGGCAGATCGTGTTGCTGTCGCACGGCCTGGGCGACAAGGCCATCGAGTTCGTGCGCCAGGAGCAGCGGGCGCTGGACAAGGAACTGCATGCCAGCGGACAGCCGGTGAGCTACAGCAACAAGCGCCATCCGGCGCCGGACGGGCGTGCGTGGCGGCGGCACTACGACTACAAGGGCGAGAAGATGCAGGCCCGGGTGGATCGAGCATTGGCGCTGGGCGCGGACAACGCAGCCAAGAACATGCGCATTCCCAGCGTGATCGGCGGTTTGGAGATCATGAGCCTGATTCCGACATTCGGTCGCGCCGGCGAGCGCGGGGAGGATCCCAGGGCTGGCAGCCAGAGCGCCGCGGCAGTGGCCAGCGCGATGGGAACCTGGAAGAGCTGGCGCTCCGACTACTACGAGAAGAACGTCTACGAGGCGATCAAGGGCGAAGCGCCGCTGGCTGCGCGCGCGAATCTGGTGACGGCCCTGGACAATGAACTGCGCATGCTGAAGATCGGCGCGGCGCATTGGGTGGCGTCTGCGGCGGTGGTGGGGGTGGTTTGGGATGCGGTTGATGGTGGAATGGCACGTCGAGAAGAAAACCATCCTCTCGCTCTCGCCTACTATGGTCGTGCGATTGCTGGTGGCTTAACGATCGGATCGGCCCTCTTGGGTGCTCATAACCTCAAGAATGTGAAAGTCGTTCTTTGGTGCACACGTATCAATCTCGTCACGGGCGCCGCCACCCTGGCCTTCAGCTATGCCATCGAGAAGATGAAGGAAAAGGAGTGGGCCGATTGGCTCATGGCGGAACCTTTCCGGAAGGCTGACAGCAAGAAAATTCCGCATAGCAGCGAACATCTCATGCTCAGTCAATTGGCCAATGCCATTGCTGATATGGACTGACGAACGGCAACTATGTTTCTTTCAGAAAGCGGTTATCGCCAGGAGCAACGCAGCGGAGGTACACCGCAGGCACTGGCGTATTTTGCGGACATCAACCAGTACACGCGGTTGTACGGAATCCATGAGGGCATGGAACCTCGCCAGGAGAACGAACCAAAGCCCACGAGAAAAGAAAAGCTCGAGCAGCAGAAACTCGTGCGGCCTCGACTCTATGGAATGCGCACCTTGTTCGACTTCAACGAACACTTCATTGAATTGAGCAATGCGGAAGAAGAAAAGCGCTCGCTCGGGTTCATGCTGTTGCTGTTGGGTGCGCTAATTTTGTCAGTACCGGTATTCGGTGCCACCGCCCATTTTCTGCGGCATGGAATGCTGGATTGGGTTCTGTGCCTCATGGTCCTCGGCGTTTTTGCCTTGGAGTATTTTCTTGTGTGGCCTTACTTTTTCGCTCCGGCTTTCTTGACCAGCCTGCGCGCACGCTACCGCTTCAACCGAACCACCCGCAAGGTCTACGCACTGCGCCCAAAGAAATACGGCGGCAACGTCGTGCTCGACTGGGACCGCGTGCAGGCGCATGTTCGGTGGGCGCCGCCAAAATCCTGGACCGCCGAGCAACTGGCGGCGAGCGAGGCTGCACGCGAAGAGCGGTTGCGCTCGGCGGGTCTGGACAGCAATCTGCTGTTGTACTGGCCCCCACTGGATGCCAACGACCCCGAGCGTAAAGGCGAAGACGTGCTGTGGGTCGGCCCCACCGGCAGCGGCGAAGCCTTGTGGCAATACATCCGCACCTTCATGGAAGACGGGATGGACGCCGTGCCGAAGCCCTCCGAGCACGAGTGGTTGCGCAAGGGCTTCAGCGGCCCGGGCGAGCACCTGGAAGAAACCGTCATGCACGGCTCGCACATGCGCGACGACATCGTGGGCCAGGGAACTTCGGGTGCGACTTACAGCAACTACGCAGTCAACTTCCTCTGGGCGCCGCTGCACAGCCTGGCCGAACGGCTGTGCTACTGGCCGACGTTCCCCGAAGAATGGAACAGCGACTGTGGCCAGAAACGCCGCGAGAGCGGCATTGGCCCCGAAGAGCCGATGCGCTGGACAAGCAGGACTTGACTGGCGCCGGATTGAGCTGGCGCTGGGCGCGGACAACGCAGCGAAGAACATGCGCATTCCCAGCGTGATCGGCGGTCTGGAGATCATGAGCCTGATTCCGACATTCGGTCGCGCCGGCGAGCGCGGGGAGGATCCCAGGGCTGGCAGCCAGAGCGCCGCGGCAGTGGCCAGCGCGATGGGAACCTGGAAGAGCTGGCGCTCCGACTACTACGAGAAGAACGTCTACGAGGCGATCAAGGGCGAAGCGCCGCTGGCTGCGCGCGCGAATCTGGTGACGGCCCTGGACAATGAACTGCGCATGCTGAAGATCGGCGCGGCGCATTGGGTGGCGTCTGCGGCGGTGGTGGGGGTGGTTTGGGATGCGGTTGATGGTGGAATGGCACGTCGAGAAGAAAACCATCCTCTCGCTCTCGCCTACTATGGTCGTGCGATTGCTGGTGGCTTAACGATCGGATCGGCCCTCTTGGGTGCTCATAACCTCAAGAATGTGAAAGTCGTTCTTTGGTGCACACGTATCAATCTCGTCACGGGCGCCGCCACCCTGGCCTTCAGCTATGCCATCGAGAAGATGAAGGAAAAGGAGTGGGCCGATTGGCTCATGGCGGAGCCTTTCCGAAAGGCTGACAGCAAGAAAATTCCGCATAGCAGCGAACATCTCATGCTCAGTCAATTGGCCAATGCCATTGCTGATATGGACTGACGAACGGCAACTATGTTTCTTTCAGAAAACGGTTATCGGCAGGAGCAACGCAGCGGAGGTACACCGCAGGCACTGGCGTATTTTGCGGACATCAACCAATACACGCAGTTGTACGAAATCCATGAGGGCATGGAACCTCGCCAGGAAAACGGATCAAAGCCCACGAGAAAAGAAAAGCTCGAGCAGCAGAAACTCGCGCGGCCTCGGCTCTATGGGATGCGCACCTTGTTCGACTTCAATGAGCACTTCATCGAGTTGAGCAATGCGGAAGAGGAAAAGCGTTCGCTCAGCTCATTGCTTCTTTTTCTCTTCATCTTCGTACTTTCTCTACCGTTATACGTTGCGGTTAGTTCCATCCTCGGAACAGACCCCGCGTGGTTCGCTGGCGCGATGTTTGGAATATTCCTCTTGGTGTTCTGCCTGTGGTACTTCTTGGCATGGCCCTACCTACTGGCGCCAGCCTTCTTCACCAGCCTGCGCGCACGCTACCGCTTCAACCGAACCACCCGCAAGGTCTACGCACTGCGCCCAAAGAAATACGGCGGCAATGTCGTGCTCGACTGGGACCGCGTGCAGGCGCATGTTCGATGGGCGCCACCAAAATCCTGGACAGCCGAGCAACTGGCAGAAAGCGAAACCGCGCGCGAGGAGCGCCTGCGCTCGGCGGGGCTTGATAGCAACCTGCTGCTGTACTGGCCCCCACTGGATGCCAACGACCCCGAGCGTAAAGGCGAAGACGTGCTGTGGGTCGGCCCCACCGGCAGCGGCGAAGCCTTGTGGCAATACATCCGAACCTTCATGGAAGACGGGATGGACGCCGTGCCGAAGCCCTCCGAGCACGAATGGCTGCGCAAGGGCTTCAGCGGCCCGAGCGAGCACCTGGAAGAAACCGTCATGCACGGCTCGCACATGCGCGACGACATCGTGGGCAAGGGAACTTCGGGCGCGACTTACAGCAACTATGCGGTGAACTTCCTCTGGGCGCCGCTGCACAGCCTGGCCGAACGGCTGTGCTACTGGCCCACGTTCCCCACCGAATGGAACAGCGACTGTGGCCAGAAGCGCCGAGAAAGCGGCATCGGCCCCGAAGAGCCCATGCGATGGGCCTGCAAGCCTTGACGTCCGGCAGCACGATCGATGCAGAGCGCACCGCACTGAATGAACGAAGGCCTCAGCCAAGCATCCCGAACCGATGCTCGGTCACGCTGTGAAAGCGCTCCCCCGGCCGCAGCACCGTCGACGGAAATTCCGGCCGGTTCGGCGAGTCGGGGTAATGCTGCGTCTCCAGGCACAGACCATCCCCCTGCCGCAGGCTCGCGCCCGCGCTGCCGAAGAGGCTGCCATCGAGAAAATTGCCCGAATAGAACTGCACGCCGGGCTCGCTGGTGTGCACTTCCATGACGCGGCCCGTGGCCTCGTGCTCCAGCCGTGCCGCGAGCGCAAGACCGTGATCGACTTGAGCCCTGTCGAGCACCCAGTTGTGGTCGTAGCCATGTGCGAGCAGCAGCTGTTCATGGCCTTCACGGATGCGCTCGCCGATGCGCGTCGCGGCGCGGAAGTCGAACGGCGTCGAAGCCACGTCGGCCACGCCGGTTGGGATCAGCGTCGCATCTACCGGGCAGTAGCGGCTCGCGGGAATCGTCAGGCGGTGGTCCATCACGGAGCCGCTGCCCGCGAGGTTGAAGTAGTCGTGGTGGCTCAGGTTCAGCACCGTGGGCTTGTCGGTCGTGGCGCTGTAGTCGATGCGCCATGTGTTGGCAGTTGCCGCCAGCGTGTAGCGCACCGTCAGCCGCAGCTCGCCGGGGTAGCCCTCTTCGCCATCGGCGCTGGTGTAGCGCAGCTCGATGGCAATGTCGCCGCCGGCCTCGTGCGCCGTCATCGGCACGATCTCCCAGAAGCGCGTGCCCAAGCCCTTCGCGCCGCCGTGCAGCGAGTTGACGCCATCGTTAAGCCCCAGTTGATGCGGCGTGCCGTCGAGCGTGAAGCGCCCCGCCGCGACGCGGTTGGCGAAGCGTCCGACGATCGTGCCGAAATGCGGATGCGGCTTGAGGTAGTCGGCGAGCGTGGGCAGGCCCAGCACGATGTTCCCGCTGCGCCCGTGGCGGTCGGGCACGCGCAACGCGGTGACGATGCCGCCATGGTTAATGGCGCTCAGGCTCAGGCCGCGGCCGTTGTCGAGGGTGTATTCGGTGACCGTCCGGCCGTCGGGCATGCGGCCGAACTCGCGCGATGTGATGTTGCTTTTGCTCATGTATTTCCTGCTTGCTGAAGCATCGCCTCGCGCGCGCACTGGGCGGCGGTGCGCAGCGCGATGCTGTCCTTGAGATCGTGGTAGTCGGGCGGTTCCCCCGCGTGCGTGCGCAGCTCGATGCGGTGGCCGGCCTTGGCCACGGCGTCGGAGAAGCGCTCCTGCAGCGCGAAGGGCGTGTTCCTGTCGTCGCGGCTGCCGATCAGCACGATGCGCCGCGCCGGGTCGCGCGCGATGCCGCCCACATGGTCGAGCGGGTCGTAGAACTGCGCGCTGCCGGTGGTGTCGGTGCGGCCGTCTCTGGAGCGGCCCAGCATGCGTGCGCGCTCAAGCAGCCCGTAGGCGCCTGAAGTGAGCACCGCGCAGGCCACGCGCGTGCGGCCGAGCGTGAGCAGCGCGGCACCCGCGGTGGCGCCGCCGCTGTGGCCGACGATGACGATGCGCTGCAGCCTGTGGCGCTGCATGAGTGCATCGAGCGCGGCATCGAGCGCGTGGAACTCCACCAGCTGGCGGCGTTTGCGGTGATCGCCCGATGAGCCGTACGTGCCGGGCCGCGCCATGAAGATCCACGGCACGCCGGCGCGGTCGCGGCTGCGCTGCGCATCGAACGTGCGCAGGGGCTCGGTGTTGCCCGGGATGCGCTCGGGCGCCTGGTCCATCACGCCGTCGCGGTCGCCCGAGAACTGCACGATGGCCATGCGCGCACCGTCGATGTCGTCGCTCGCGAAGTAGCGGATGCAGGCCGGTCCCTCGGCAGGCCGCACCCACAGGTAGCCGGGCCGGTCGGGGCAGCCGGCGCGGTCGGCGGGCTGGTTCCAGTGCAGCACCTCGTCGTTGCTCGCGATGAAGGGCCGGGGCACGTCGGGGCCGGTGCGCTGCGCGCAGGCCGCCTGCACCAGCGCGAGCAGCACCAGGACACCGCGCATGCACCGCCGCAAGAGGCCCTGCGTCCTCATAGCCGTTGCAGCAGCCCGGGGATGCGGCCGAAGTCGGAGCCGACGCGGTCGCCCTTCACCAGCACGAGGTCGCCGTCGCGCAGGAAATCGCCGAGATAGCCCGCGAGCTGCGCGGCGTCGTCGAAGTGCGGACCGAGCAGTTCGGCGGGCACCTCCTCGCGCAGCCAGCGCATCTCGTCGCCGTGCGTCACGAGGTGCTCGATGCCGGATGCCAGCAACGGTGCGGCCAGGCTGCGGTGCATGGCCTCGGCTTCTCCGTCGAGATTGACGATGCGCCCCAGCACGCCGATCTTGCGCGCCACCGGGCCGCTCTGCGCGCGCTGCCAGTTGCGCACGAACTCCATGGCGTTGCGCATCGACATGATCTCCGCGTTCCAGCTGTCGTCGATCAGCGTGGCCTGCACGCCGGCCTGCGTGCGCAGCGGGTGCACCTGCATCACCGAGGCCGGCAGGCGCACTTGAGGCATGCGCGTGCAGGCAGCGTCGCCGTCGAAGCCCATGGCGAGCAAGGCTGCGAACGCAAGCGCCGAATTGCGCACCAGCCCCGCGCTCTCGACCGGGAACAGGTATTCCAGCGTGCGCCCCGGGATCGCGATGCGCACGCGGCAGCCGCCGCGCGGTTCGGGCCGGGTATCGAGCAGGCGCACGTTCGCGTCGGGCCCGCTGCCCACCACCCAGATCGCACCGGCCGTGCACGCGGCAGCATCCACCACCTGCCGCAGGCAGGGAATGTGGTCGGGCACGATCGCCACGCCGCCGGGCTCCAGGCCCAGGAAGATGCGTGACTTGTAGGCGGCCGTGAGCTCCAGCGTCGAGGCCTGCCGGGTCTGCGACAGGCCGATCTCGGTGATGAGGGCGACGTGCGGCCGCGCCATCAGAGAGATCGGGCCGCGGTCCATCCACAGCCCGCTCTGCGCCATTTCGAGAATGCACACGTCCACGTCGGGCCCGAGGTTGGCCAGCATGGCCGGCACGCCGACGCGCGAGTTGTAGTTGTCGATGGTGGAGTGCACGCGCGCACGCTCGGGCAGCAGGTCGCGCAGCATCGCGATGGTGGACGACTTGCCGACCGTGCCGGTCACGCCCACCACGAAGCCCTTGTAGCGCGCCCGCGCGGCAGCGCCCATGGCCAGCATCGCGGCGATCGGGTCGTCCACCTGCAGCAGCGGAAAGGCCGGGTCGAGCCCGTCGACCGCATGCGCGACCACGGCCCCGGCCAGCGCAGGGTGCAGGCTGGGCAGTTCGAGGTGACGGTCCCGGTTGTCGGTGCGCGGCTTGCTGTAGTTCTCGTGCGCGGCGAGCGTGCGGTAGTCGGAAGCGATGAAGAGAGAGGGCTTCGGCAGCAGCCCCATGTGAACCGGCCCGCGCACCACCGAGTTGACGGACCATCCGGGCGGCGGCTCGACCAGCCAGTGTCCGCCGGTGATCTGTTGCAGCTGCGCGGCGGTCCACACAGGCTCGGGCTCGGGGCCCGCGCCGGGGCGGTCGGCCGCGAGCACGGGCGCGGCGCGCTCGGGCAAGGGCGTCGGAAAATCAGGCACGCGCAGGCCGCACCACAGCGGGAGCCGTCGCGCGGGCGGCAGCTCGGGCGCGTCGCCGCGCACGCGCACTTCGAGCTGCAGCACGTCGCTTTCCAGCAGGCCGGCGCGCGGCGCACGCAGGCCGTAGCGGTCGCGGTAGATGCGGCCGGGCTCCCAGCGGCTGGTGGGCCACATCCAGTCGCAGGGGTCGTGCTCCATGCCCTCGCCCCATGGCGGCATGCGGGTGCTGCGTATCGGCAGCGCGCGGAATTGCACGCGCAGGTCGGCCGCGAGGGGCGCATCGACGGTCCAGAACGATTCGACCCACAGCAGCCGGCGCCCGACGATCTGCCGAGGCGCGCAGCGAACGCCCACGAGGCGCAGCGGGCCGATCTGCAGCGGCGTGATGCGCGCGTCTCCAGGCACCGCGTCGACGAGCCACTCGGGCCGCGGTGCAGGCACGGCACCAACGAGTGGCGCCGGCCGCGCAACCGGCGCGGCCGCGGAAGCCGGCTCGGGCCGGAAGCCGGGCCGCTCGGGCGGCGACAGTCGCACCGCGCAACGGCCTCCGGCCACCGGGACCATCTCGGTGCCGAGCGCGCGGCATTGCGCAGCGAAGCGCTCGCTCAGTGCCTGCGCCTCGTCGCCCGCGAGCTGCCGCGAGAAGCCGAAGCCGACGCCGATGGGCGTGAACATCACCTCCTCGACGCCGCACGGACCCAGCGTCAGCGAGAACACGCCCGAATCCCCGAAGTCGTTGCGCGCCGAATCGAACAGCAGGTCGCCGGCGTCGTGCAGGATCGGCCGGCCGCGGTAGATCTCGATGCCCTGCAGCACATGCGCCGAGGTGCCGAGGATCGCGTCCGCCCCGGCATCGACGATGGCATGGCCGACGGCGATCTCGGCCTGTGTCGGTTCGGTCTCCAGGTTGTCGCCCCAGTGCACCGCCACCAGCACCACGTCGGCCTCGCGGCGCGCGGCCTCGATGCGCGGTGCGAGCGTGGCGGTCCAGGCGGCCGGGTCGCCCAGCGGCAGCCAGGCTGCCCCCGCGCGTGCGGCAGTGGCAGCAAAGCGGGACTGCGTAGCGTCGAGCGAGAACAGCGCCACGCGCACGCCGCCCGCGCGCCGGAACGCGGGCCGCAGCGCAGCCTCCGGCGTGCGGCCGGTGCCGGCATGGGCAATGCCCGCGGCATCCAGCAGGCCGTGCTGCTCCATGAGCGCATCGGGGCCGTAGTCGCCGCTGTGGTTGTTGGCGGTGGCGACCATGCCGATGCCGGCCTCGGTCAGCACCGCGAGCATTTCGGGGCGGGCGCGGTAGTAGTAGGGAGCGGACTCGCCCTTGTCGACGCCCTGCTCGCCGCTGGCGGCGACCACGCATTCGAGGTTCACGATGCGCAGGTCGGCCTCGCGCAGCGCGGCGATGTCGCCGAGCATTCGGTGCGCGCCGCCGAGTTCGTGCAGCCGGTAATGCTGGCGGCGCGCGAGGTTGACGTCGCCGCCCCAGGCGACGACGCCGGTCGCCGCCTTCGCCTGCTGCAGCACCTCGCCCGCCTTCAGCATCCGGTGGTACGCCACATAGCCCGAGAGGTAGTGCTCCACGTCGTCGATGCGCACGCGAAAGCTGTGGTGCTTGATGAAGAACGAGCCCGCGATGCGCGCCGGGTTGCGGAAGAACATCGCCAGCTCGGGCCAGAAATGGCCGTTGGCGAGATAGCGCGCGCGGTACGCCAGCGCGCGGTCGAACTTGTCGCGGTCGAGCTCCGCCAGCAGCGGGCGCAATGCGGGGTCGGCCTCCAGCCGCAGCACCATGTCGCGCGCGGCCATCATCAGTTCGAGCAGCGTGGGAAAGGTGGTGATGCGCTCCAGCACGAAGTCGAGGTACCCCGACACGTTCTGCAGGCCGAACCGGTAGTAGCGCGTCTCGGGTCTGTAGCGCGTGAGTTCGTTGACGCAGTAGCTCAGCCAGTGGTCGTGCGCGCGCCAGTGCTCGGCGGCAATGAAATGCTCGAAGGCTTTCTCGACGACCTCGAGCCAGCGCGCGTCGCGCGTGAGGCCGTACAGGCGCATCAGGCCGAAGGCGGCTTCGCCGTCGTAGTAGATGACGCGGAACCTGTCCTTGACGTCGAGCGCGGGCGCGTTGAGCACGTGCACGAAGCTGCCGGTCTGCGGGTCCTGCATGTGGCGGATGCCGAGCGCGAGCTGCTCCAGCAGCGGCAGGTATTGCCCGTCGCCCGTGAGCTCGGTGTACTTGACCAGCGCGAGCAGGCACACGGCATTGCCGCCGAGCTTGATCTCGTTGCCGATGTCCAGCAGGTAGGCGGCGCGCGTGCCGTCCGGCAACCCGGCCGGGCGGATCAGCGTGCCGGTCAGGAAGGCCAGCGAGCGGTCGATGGCCGCCTTGAGCGTGTCGCTGCGCGTGAGCTCCCACGCCTCCAGCATCGCGTAGGTGGAGCTGGCATGGCGCAGCGTGTTGTAGGTGGGAATGACGCGGTCGAAGCAGGGAAACCAGCCGTAGTGGAACTCGCCCGTGGGCTTGACCTGCTCGGCGAGGTAGTTGCCGGCGGCGTCGATCAGCGCGTGGACCTGCGGCGCGTTCCATTCGCGCAGTTCGCGGAATCCGGCCGCCTGCCCTTCGGCGGTGAGGGGCCACGCGCCATCGGCGTCCACGTACACGGCCCGCGTGGTGAAGCACCAGACGGGCGCCGCGTCGTCTGCGGGAAAGTCGATCTCGCGGCCGAAGCGCCGCTTGCAGTGCAGACGCAGGTTGCCCGTATTGGGTTCGGCATGCTCCACGTCGCCGTTGTAGAGGATCGCGCTGCCGAGCATTTCCTGCGCGAGCAGCGCGACCTCGAAGCGCGCATCGAAGGCGATGCCCTCGTTGAAGTAGTTGCGCTTGGTCTGCGCCAACTTCGCTTTCAGCGCGCCCCAGCTCATGGGCTCGACCTTGTCCACCACCTCGGCGCGCAGGCGCTGCACTGCCTGGCCGGTGCGCTTCGCTTGCTCGGCGGCGGCACGCCATGCGGCGTCGAAGTCGGCGCCCCGCCCCGAAGCCACGCGGGCCCGGCTGCTGTCTTCGCCAACGGCCAGGAACACCACGCAGCCCGCCTCGTTGGTGGCGGGCGATGGCAGGGGCAGCGCACCCGCCGTATCCGCCAGGGCCTGCCGGGCGCGGCTCAGCAGATCGGCGAGAGGATTGGCGGCGGGCAGGGCAGCGATTTCAGCGTTCATGTAGAGCGGAGCGTTGCGGCGGCGGGGATGGTACCCCGCGGCAATGCTTTGCGCCGCGTCGGGTGCGTTTGGGGGTGCGTGCACAGGGCACCGGGTACTCCCCTCCGCGAATGTCCCCCGCCCTTCGGGCTCCTCCTTTATTTCGCTGCGGGGAGCACCCGGCGCCCTGCGCACGATGGGCGCTGCCGTTGTTCCGCTCGATCAACAAGTGCTCTGAACGATCACGACGGCGGGGTGCCTTGCGCAGCGAAATAAAGGAGGAGCCGAAGGCGGGGGACATTCGCGGAGCAAGGTACCCCGTCGGCGTGATCGCACCCCGAACGAGAGGCGTCGTTTCAGCCCCAGGCCTCCATCACCGCGCTGCGCACCGCATCCACCGCCACGGGACGTTTGCCCTCACCCGGCGCGACCCAGCACAGCCACGTATGCGACCGCCAGCCGGTCCATATCGCGAGCTCGCCGTTGCGCTCGCCCTGTTCGGCCTGGTCGAGCCGCATCAGCCCCGCGCCCATGCCGCTCGCGACCATGCTGCGGATGGCGCTCTCGCCGTCGGCCGTGCGGCCCTGGCGGTATTCGCGGCCCGCGCCGGCAAACAGTTTTTCCAGATGCACGCGCAGGATGCATGAAGGCGGCGTGCCTACCCACGGCATGTTCGTGAGCTGGTCGAGCGACAGGCCGGGGTGCGCCTCGGCGACGGGCAACGGCAGGGCCACGACGAGGTCGACCGCACCGAGGCGGCGCAGTTCCAGTCCTTCGATCTGCTCGCTGTCGCTGAGCACGTAGGCGCAATCGAGGTCGCCGCGCTGCACGGCGGAAAGCGTTTCGTACGACAGCCCCTGTCTCAGCTGCAGCGCGACCTGCGGATGGCGTTCCGCCAGCTTCACCAGCACCTCGCCGAGCCGCAGCGCCACCGGATCGACCACCGTGCCGAAACGCACCACGCCCTGCGCCGCTCCGCGCAGCTGGTCGGCCGCCGAGCGCATGCGCATGGCGGAAGCCAGCGTGCGCTCGGCCTCTTCGAGCAGGCTGAGGCCGGCCTCGGTGGGTGACATGCCGCGCGGCGTGCGCTCGAACAGCTTCACGCCGAGTTCGTCTTCCAGCGCCTTGAGTTGCGCACTGACCGCCGGCGCGCTGGTGAACACGCGCTCGGCGGCGCGGGTCAGGCTGCCTTCCTTTGCGATGGCGACGAAGGTCTTGAGTTGATAGAGCTCCATGGCGATGGATTGTGAGCTTCGGGGCCGGATCGGTCCGTTCGTTTTTCTGGAGGCCCCTGTCCAAAGAAGCGAATGGCAATGGCGGCCTCCAGCCCCGATTCTTCAGGCATCGATCATTGCAAGAAGAGGCTCCCCCATGTCCCAACGCCAACGCCTGAGCGGCATCGCCGCGCTGCTGCTCGCCACCTCCGGGTGGGGCTCCCTGTTCCTCGTGAGCAAGGGCGTGCTGCACCACGTCGAACCGGTGTGGTTCACGCTGATCCGCTACACCCTGTCGATGCTGCTGTTCGTGCTGCTGATCCTGCCGCGCGGCGCGGCGCCCTGGCGCAAGCTGCGGCTGCATGCGGGGCCGCTGGCGCTGCGCGGCGCGGCCGGCTTCGGCGTGTTCAGCGTGATGCTGCTGGTGGGGCTGGCGCATTCGGTGCCTTCGCATGGCGCGGTCATCATCGCCACCACACCCATGACCACGCAGCTCGTGCGCTGGGTGCTCGATGGCGTGCGCCCCACGCGCACCACCCTGCTGACCAGCGCGCTGGCGCTGCTGGGCGTGGCGACGGTCTCGGGCCTGCTGCTCGGCGGCGCGGGCTCCTCGGCCGCGTCGAGCACGCTGCTCGGCGACGCGATCGCCTTCGGCGGCACGCTGGGCTGGGTCTGGTACACGCGTGGCACCACGCGCTTTCCGGAGCTCGACGTGATCGAGTACACCGCGCTCACGGTGCTGGCCTCGTGGCCCGTGCTGCTGGCCGCGGCCGTCGGCGCTTCGCTGCTGGGCTGGTCCGCCGTGCCGAGCCTGGAGGGGCTGCGCATGTCGTGGCATGCACTGCTCTTCGTGGGCGTGGTGCCTTCGGCCATCTCGGTGCTGGCTTTCAACTACGGCGTGCGCGCGCTCGGTGCCGTCACGGGCACGGCGTTCCTGAACTTCGTGCCGGTGTCGGCGCTGCTGATGAGCGCGGCGCTGGGCAAGCTGCCCACGGTGAACGAGGCCGTTGGCATGGCGATGGTGGTGGTGGCGCTGCTGCTCCATACCGCGTCGAACCGCAAGGCTTCCACGGCAACGACGGCACAGGCCACACCGGCGCCGCAGACCTACCGCACCTGCGGAGCCACTGCGCCATGATCGCTGCCAGGGCCCTGTTCGATCAGCTCGCGATAGAAGAACGTGGTGGCGCACAGCCCGCCCTGCGGCAACAGGGCAAAGCCGGGAATCACGCCCACCCGCGTCCATCCCACGCGCGCATAGAGCCGCTCGGCTTCGGCGCTGGAGGTGTCGAGCACCAGCAACGTCTTGCCGCGCTCGCGCGCCACCTGTTCGGCCGCCTGCATCAGCAGCGCGCCGATGCCCTTGCGGCGCGCACGGCGGTGCACGAGCATCTTGGACACCTCGGCGCGGTGCGGCTGGTTTTCGGGCTGGGCCAGCACGAGCTGCACCGTGCCCACGATGCCTTCGGCGTCCTCGGCCACCAGCAGCGCGCGTTCGCCGCGCGCCACGCCGTCGGCCACGTGGCGCCAGAAGGCCCGTGCGCGTTCTTCGGTCAGCGGCTGCATGAAGCTCACCGACGCGCCGCCCTCGACGCAATCGGCCAGCACGGCGGCAAGGCCCTGCAGCTGCGTGTCGGTGACGGTGGACAGCAGGCGGATGCGCGGCGCATCGGCAATGGGGGTCGGCATGCTCATCTCCAGGAAGAGGGCGCAGTGGCGATCACGACGGCGTAGCGGGTGGTCTTGCGCGAAGGGTTGTAGTAGCTCATGGGGCGGTCGAGCACCATCGCCAGGCAGTCGCCGGTGCTTAACTGGTGCTGCTCGTCGCCCAGCGTGAGTTCGATGACGCCGTCGAGCACCCACACCTGCTGGTGAATCAGGGGTTCGCGCGCCGCTGTTTCGTAGGCCACGCGGGCCTTCGGCGGGAACATCACTTCGACGATCTGGATGGGCGATGCGAAACCGCTCGGCGACACGTTGCGCCGCACATAGCCGGAGTGCGGGTCGCGCCACTGCAGTTGGCTGGCCAGGCGCGACACTGGATCGGCGGCGGGCGCGGGCGCCTCGAACAGCGAAGCCAGCGACACGCCGAGACCGGTTGCGAGCTTCTCGAGCAGCACGGCGGTGGGACTGCTTTCGCCGCGCTCGATGAGCGAGATCATCGAGCGGCTCACGCCGCAGTGCGTGGCCAGCGCATCGAGCGAAAGGCCTCGGGCCGCGCGCAGGTCGCGCACGCGCTGGGCGATGCGGTCGTTGAGGCCGGACGGGGCTTCCGTTTCGGCCGACTCCTTAATTTCCTTCATATTGGATGAAATGTCCACCATAAAGGAAATCGCGTCAAGCCCGCCGGCAGGCTGCTCCGATCAGCGTGAAGGGCCGACCAGCGCGGCGCGTGCCGCCTCGGAGGGAAACACGCAGGCCACGTCGTGCGCGCAGCCCGGCACCACCACGACCTCCCGGCGCTTGTCCGGCGCAAGCAGCTTGCGGTCGTACTGCGCATAGGCCAGGCCGCGCTGCATGCGAAACGAGCCTTGCGCAAGCGCTGCGCACGACTTGTCGAGCACGCGGTATGCCGTGCCCTTCGCGTCGTTGCTGTCCAGCGCGCCTTCGAGATAGCTGATGTCGGCCTGCACGTACTGCTGGCGCGCCTGCGCGGCGGTGCGCCCGAAGTAGGCGGGCAGGTCGTCGGTGCCGTATTTCCAGCGGTTCATCTGCGGGCACGCGGGTGCGTCGGGCACGGAGAAGCCGGTCACGGAGGCGCCGTCGGGCGAGAGCCGCGGACGCACCGGATCGAAGTAGAGCCAGGTGCTTGGATCGGCCACCACGTAGCGCATCGCCGGCTTGCCCGCCGCCGTGCCGTCGTGCTGCGTGAAGGCGATGTAGCGCTGCACGAACTGTCCGCCCGCCGAGAAGCCCGCGACGGTGATGGTGCGCAGGCTGGGCCAGCGCTGCGCGATGTCGGCCACCAGCGCGTCCATCACCGCGAAGGACCCGACGCGGCTGCCCGAGGCCGAGCGCGCGCCTTCGAGCCAGGAGCCGCAGGTCCACAGCAGGTCGCCGGGCTGCGCGACGGGCACGCCCACCGTGTTGCAGCGTCCAGCCACCGCCTTGTCGGCCGCGACCTGGAAGAGCGGCGCGATCGCCAGCGTGTCGCCGAGCGTATCGGCGTTGCGAAGGGTGCGCAGCGCTGCCTCGAATGTCTTGTTGGCGTCGCGCGAATGGCCGTGCATGGCGATCAGCGCTTTCGTCGGCCCGGCGGTGGCGCCTGTCGCTGGTGCATCGGGATCGAGCGAGGAGTAGTAGTGCAGCGCGCCTGCGGCTCCTGGCGGTGTGAAGCTGCGGAAGCATTCAGCGGCGGCCGAATTCAAACAGGTGGAGGCATCGGCCGTTGCCGCATGCGTCGGCCAGGGCGCGATGCACGCGGCCGCGAGGGCCAAGGAAAAGAACCATCTGTAGCTGAGCATGTTCGTGCGACTCCGGGATGGAACGGAACGCGGATTCTCTGCCCACCGCCCCCCGACGAACCTGACTTGCCCACTGCTTTACATAGCGATTTACTCTACCGAAGCGCCATTCTTTGAACACAAATTCGGCATCGGGACGCGGATCATCCAACAATTCCCAGCACGAACCTCCCATGAACCCCGACCCTCTGCCCTCTTCCTTCGCGGCATTCGCCGACGGACTGCCGCCCGATCCTTCGCCGCTGCGCGCCCTCATCACAGCGGCCTGTCGCCGTCCCGAACCGCAGGCACTGCCACCGCTGCTCGCGCAGGCCCGGCTGCCCAAAGGCCAGGCAGAGGAAGCACAGGAACTCGCACACCGCATCGCGCAGCAATTGCGCGACCGCAAGAACGCAGGCGGCCGTGCCGGCCTCGTGCAGGGCCTGCTGCAGGAATACGCGCTGTCGTCGCAGGAAGGCGTAGCGCTGATGTGCCTGGCCGAGGCGCTGCTGCGCATTCCCGATGCCGAGACGCGCAACGCGCTGATCCGCGACAAGATCGCGCACGGCCAGTGGCAGTCGCACGCGGGCCGCAGCCCTTCGGTGTTCGTCAACGCCGCGACCTGGGGCCTGCTGCTCACGGGCAAGCTCGTGGCCACGCACAGCGAAACCAGCCTGTCGACCGTGCTCACGCGCCTGATCGGCAAGGGCGGCGAGCCGCTGATCCGCAAGGGCGTGGACATGGCGATGCGCATGATGGGCGAGCAGTTCGTCACCGGCGAAACCATCGCGCAGGCGCTCGGCAATGCGCGCGAGCTGGAGGCCGAGGGCTTTCGCTATTCGTACGACATGCTCGGCGAAGCGGCGCTCACCATGGAAGACGCGAAGCGCTACCGCATCGCATATGAAGAGGCGATCCACGCGATCGGCAAGGCTTCGAACCATCGCGGCGTGTATGAAGGGCCGGGCATCTCGATCAAGCTCTCTGCGCTGCACCCCCGCTACAGCCGGGCGCAGCACGCGCGCGTGATGGCCGAGCTGTATCCCGTGCTGCGCGAGCTCGCGCTGCTGGCGCAGCAGTACGACATCGGCCTGAACATCGACGCCGAGGAAGCCGACCGCCTCGAACTCTCGCTCGACCTGCTGGAGCGGCTGTGCTTCGAGCCGGCGCTCGCGGGCTGGAACGGCATCGGCTTCGTGATCCAGGCATACCAGAAACGCTGCCCGTTCGTGATCGACTTCGTGGTCGATCTCGCGCGCCGCAGCCGGCACCGGCTGATGGTGCGGCTGGTGAAGGGCGCCTACTGGGACAGCGAGATCAAGCGCGCTCAGATCGACGGGCTCGACGGCTACCCGGTCTACACGCGCAAGGCCTACACCGACGTGTCGTACCTCGCCTGCGCGCGCAAGCTGCTCGATGCGCCCGATGCCGTCTACCCACAGTTCGCGACCCACAACGCCCACACGCTGGCCGCGATCTACACGATGGCGGAGCCGTCGCGCTACGAGCCGGGGCAATACGAGTTCCAGTGCCTGCACGGCATGGGCGAGCCGCTGTACGAGCAGGTGGTGGGTCCGCTCGGGCGGCCGTGCCGCATCTATGCGCCGGTGGGCACGCACGAGACGCTGCTGGCCTACCTGGTGCGCCGGCTGTTGGAGAACGGCGCGAACACCTCGTTCGTAAACCGCATCGCGGACCTGGCGATCCCGCTCGACGCGCTGGTGGAAGACCCGGTCGCCACGGTCGAGCGCATGGCTGCGCAGGAAGGCACGATGGGCCTGCCGCATCCGGCCATTGCGCTGCCCGCGGCGCTGTACGGAAAGCAGCGCGCCAACTCGCAGGGGCTCGACCTGGCGAACGACGACAGCCTTCGCGCACTGGGCCATGCGCTTGCCGGCAGCGCCCATGAAAACTGGCGCGCGGCGCCGATGCTCGCGCAAGCCGTGCCGCACGGCGAGGCGGCCGACGTCGCCGATCCCGCCGACCATCGCGACATCGTCGGACAGGTGCAGGAAGCCACGCTGGCCGACGTCGAATCGGCCATTGCCCAGGCCCATGGCATCGCTCCGGCATGGGCCGCCACGCCGCCCGCCGAACGCGCCGCCCTGCTCGATCGCGCCGCCGGCAAGCTCGAGGAAGGCATGCCCCGGCTGCTCGGCCTGCTGACGCGCGAGGCCGGAAAGACGTACGCCAACGCCATCGCCGAAGTGCGCGAGGCCGTCGACTTCCTGCGCTACTACGCGGCGCAGGCGCGCAGCGATTTCTCGAACGACACGCACCGCGCGCTCGGCCCGATGGTCTGCATCAGCCCGTGGAACTTTCCGCTGGCGATCTTCACCGGCCAGGTGGCGGCCGCGCTCGCGGCGGGCAATCCGGTGCTGGCCAAGCCGGCCGAGCAAACGCCGCTCGTCGCGGCCGAGGCGGTGCGCGTGCTGTGGGAGGCTGGCGTGCCGCGCGCCGCGGTGCAGCTGCTGCCCGGCCGGGGCGAAACCATCGGCGCCGCGCTGGTGGCGGACCCGCGCGTGCAGGGCGTGATGTTCACCGGCTCGACGGAGGTGGCGCGCATCCTGCAGAAGACGCTCTCACAGCGGCTGGGCGCGCATGGCGCACCCGTGCCGCTCATCGCGGAGACCGGCGGGCAGAACGCGATGATCGTCGACTCGTCGGCGCTCGTGGAGCAGGTGGTCGCGGACGTGATGGCCTCGGCCTTCGACAGCGCCGGACAACGCTGCTCCGCGCTGCGCGTGCTGTGCGTGCAGGAGGAAGCGGCCGACCGGCTCGTCGAGATGCTCAAGGGCGCGATGGCCGAGGCCTGCATCGGCAACCCCGCGCGGCTGGCCGTCGACGTCGGTCCGGTGATCGACGCCGAGGCGCGCGACGGCATCGAGCGTCACGTCGCGGCCATGCGCTCGAAGGGACGCAAGGTCTTTCGCCAGGCCCGCGAATACGCGCACGACACGCGCAACGGCACCTACGTGGTGCCCACGCTGATCGAGCTCGACAGCATCGCGGAACTGCAACGCGAGGTGTTTGGGCCGGTGCTGCACCTCGTGCGCTACCGCCGCCGCGACCTGGGTGCGCTGGTCGGGCAGATCAACGGCACGGGCTACGGGCTGACGCTGGGCGTGCACACGCGCATCGACGAAACCATCGCGCAGATCGTGGAGAACGCCAAGGCGGGCAACGTCTATGTGAACCGCAACATCGTCGGCGCGGTGGTGGGCGTGCAGCCGTTCGGCGGCGAGGGCCTGTCGGGCACCGGGCCGAAGGCAGGCGGGCCGCTGTACATGCTGCGCATGCTGTCTGCGCGGCCTGACGATGCGATGGCGCGCGCGGTGGCGGATGCCGCATCGACGCCGCAGGCCGGACTGTCGGCGCTGTCGCGCTGGGCGCAAGCCACCGGCCGCCCTACGCTGGCGGCGCAATGCGCGCGCTTTGCCGCGCAGTCGCGCTCGGGCAGTTCGCGCACGCTGGCCGGCCCGACCGGCGAGCGCAACGTCTACACACTGGCGCCGCGCGAAGCGGTGCTGTGCCTGGTCGACCCGGGTGCGGATGCGGAAGCGGACCGGCTGGCACAGTTGGCTGCCGTGCTGTCGGTCGGCAGCACCGCGATCTGGCCTGCCGACGCCGCCGCGCAGGGCCTGCGCGCTTCGCTGCCGGCCGAAGTGCAGCAGTGCGTGGCCATCGCGAACGACTGGGCGTCCGACACGGTGGTGTTCGACGCCGCGCTGCGCCACGGCAGCGCGCAAGGCCTGCCGGGCGTGATGCAGCGCATTGCGGCCCGCCCAGGCCCGATCGTCGGCGTACGCGCCTTCGCGCCCGGCGACACGGACATCCCGCTCGAAAGCCTTGTGGTGGAACGCGCGCTCAGCATCAACACGGCTGCGGCCGGAGGCAACGCGAGCCTGATGACGATCGGCTGAACGCGCCGCCGACGCTCGCTATTTGTCGAAGGCCGGATCGACGGGCACGCGGTAGCCGTTCACCAGCCGGTTGGTCTCGTTGGCCATGCCGACCACGGCCATCAGCTCGGCGAACATCGCGGGCGTCATGCCGGCCTTCTCGGCGCCGGCGTGGTGGCTCGCGATGCAGTAGCCGCAGCTGTTGGTGACGCTCACTGCGAGATAGACCATCTCCTTCACGACCGGGTCGAGCGCGCCGGGCGCCATCACTTCCTTGAGGCTGCTCCAGGTGCGCCTGAGCGTGGCCGGGTCGTTGGCGAGGTACTTCCAGAAGTTGTTGACGTCCGGCACGTTGCGTGTGGTCCTGATGTCGTCGAAGACCGCCCTGACTTCCTCGGAAGCAGCGGCGTATTCGATGGGCTGGGGTTTCATGAGGCTCCTGGTGTCGAAAGCTGTTGTCCTTGAATACGCCCGAGCCTGGTTCAGGACTCTCCGGAACCAGGCTCGGGCTGCACTGCTGCTCGGCGCGGCCGCAACCGGCCGCCCGCGATCACCGCAGGTCGAAGCGATCGAGGTTCATCACCTTGGTCCAGGCGGCCACGAAGTCCCGCACGAAGACCTGTTGCGAATCGGCGGCCCCATAGACTTCCGCGACCGCGCGGAGCTGCGAGTTGGAACCGAACACGAGGTCGGCCACCGTGCCCGTCCACTTGAGCGCGCCCGTCTTGCGGTCGCGTCCCTCCAGCACGCCGTCGGTCGTCGCGGACTTCTTCCACCCGGTGCTCATGTCGAGCAGGTTCACGAAGAAGTCATTGCTGAGCGTCTCCGGGCGCTTGGTGAAGACGCCGTTGCCGGACTGGCCGACGTTCGCATTCAGCACGCGAAGGCCGCCGACCAGCACCGTCATCTCGGGCGCGGTGAGGGTCAGCAGCTGCGCCTTGTCGAGCAGCAGCCCCGCAGCGGACGCCCCGTCGATCCCCTTGCGGAGATAGTTGCGAAAACCGTCGGCCTGCGGCTCCAGCGGAGCGAAGGAGACAGCATCGGTCTGCGCCTGCGAAGCGTCCATGCGTCCCGGCGAGAAGGGCACCGTCACGTCCTGCCCGGCCTTCTTCGCCGCGGCCTCGACCGCCGCATTACCGGCCAGCACGATCAGGTCGGCGAGCGAGACCTTCTTGCCGCCGGACTGCGCGCCGTTGAACTCCTTCTGGATGCCTTCCAGCACCGACAGCACCTTCGACAGCTGGGCCGGCTGGTTCGCCTCCCAGTCTTTCTGCGGCGCGAGGCGGATGCGCGCACCGTTGGCGCCGCCGCGCTTGTCGCTGCCGCGGAAGGTCGAGGCCGAGGCCCAGGCCGTGCCCACGAGCTGCGCAATGCCCAGGCCCGAAGCGAGGACCTTGGCCTTCAGCGCCGCGACGTCCTTGTCGTCGATCAGCGGATGGTCCACGGCGGGAATCGGGTCCTGCCAGATCAGCTCTTCCTTCGGCACCAGCGCGCCGAGGTAGCGGGCGCGCGGACCCATGTCGCGGTGCGTCAGCTTGAACCAGGCGCGGGCGAACGCATCGGCGAATTCCTGCGGGTTCGCCATGTAGCGGCGCGAGATCTTCTCGTAGGCCGGATCGACGCGCATGGCCATGTCGGCGGTGGTCATCATCGGGGCGTGGCGCCTGGCCGGGTCATGCGCGTCGGGCACGGTGTCCGCGCCGGTGCTGCCCTTGGGCTTCCACTGGTGCGCGCCCGCGGGGCTCTTGGTGAGCTCCCATTCGTAGCCGAACAGCGTCTCGAAGTAGCTGTTGTCCCACTTGGTGGGCGTGGGGGTCCAGGCGCCTTCGATACCGCTGGTGGTGGCGTGGACGCCGATGCCGCTTTCGAAGCTGTTCTTCCAGCCCAGGCCCAATTCCTCGATGTCGGCGCCTTCAGGCTCCGCGCCGACCTTGGCCGGGTCGCCCGCGCCATGGGCCTTGCCGAAGGTGTGGCCGCCTGCGGTCAGCGCCACGGTCTCCTCGTCGTTCATGGCCATGCGGGCGAAGGTCTCGCGGATGTCGCGCGCCGAGCCGAGCGGGTCGGGGTTGCCGTTCGGTCCTTCGGGGTTCACGTAGATCAGGCCCATCTGCACGGCGGCGAGCGGATTGGCGAGCTCGCGGTCGCCGCTGTAGCGCTCGTCGGCCAGCCACTTGCCTTCCGGCCCCCAGTAGATGTCCTCTTCGGGCTCCCAGATGTCCGGGCGGCCACCGGCGAAGCCGAATGTCTTGAAGCCCATCGACTCCAGCGCGACGTTGCCGGTCAGGATCATCAGGTCGGCCCAGGAAATCTTGCGGCCGTATTTCTGCTTGATCGGCCACAGCAGCCGGCGCGCCTTGTCGAGGTTGCCGTTGTCGGGCCAGCTGTTGAGGGGTGCGAAGCGCTGCGCGCCGTTGCCCGCGCCGCCGCGGCCATCGGAGGTGCGGTAGGTGCCCGCGGAGTGCCAGGCCATGCGGATGAACAGCGGACCGTAGTGGCCGTAGTCGGCGGGCCACCAATCCTGCGAATCGGTCATCAGGGCTTGGAGGTCCTTGATCACCGCGTCGAGGTCGAGGCTCTTGAACTCCTCGGCATAGTCGAACGCCTCGCCCATGGGATTGGACTTGGCGGTGTGCTGGTGCAGCAGCTTCAGGTTCAGCTGGTTGGGCCACCAGCCTGCATTTGCCGAAGCACCCGTCATGGAGTGCGTGCGCGCATGGCCCGGGAAGGGGCACTTCGTTTCATCGGACAAGGGGTTCTCCTTTGGTTGTCGATCACTCGCGATCGGAGCCAGTCTAGGTTTGGACTGCCCCTTCAACAACCAGATTGAGCATATTGATCTCATAGCGCATTGCTATGAGATCGCCCTCAGTCTTACGGAGGACCCCCGCGCGCGAACTCAGGCCATGGCGCCGAGCTCCTCCATCAGCTCTTCCTTGCGCGCGGCCAGTTGCTCGCGCATGGCGACCAGGTCCAGGCCGCGGGCGGCGCGCGCCTTCACGAAGATCTCGTTGCGCTCTTCCTTCACGTGATGGTCGATGTATTCGCCAAGGACAATGACCTTGGCATCGAACTTTTCGTCGATCTCGGTGGCTTCCTGGATCTGCGCGATCAGGTCCTTGGCGCTTGCATGCTCCACCTCGGCTTCGTCGAGCAAGTCCGTCTCCTTGATGGCCGCGCGCACCGCGGGGTAGAAGATCTCTTCCTCTATCCGTGCATGGACGGTGAGTTCCATGCAGATGTGGTTGGCGAGTTCGCGCTTCTTGCTCTCCGCAGAAGCCGCGCGCGAGTGGGCGAGTTCCTCATACTCCTTGAACAGCTTCTTGACGTTGCGGTGGTCGGTGTCCAGGAGGCTGCAGGCGTCGGGCTCTGCGCGTCGGGAAGTAGGCATCATGGGCTCCAGTTGAGTTGTGGGGAGCCCGAAAGATGAAGCGGCGATGCTGGTGGATTCGTAGGAAAACTCCGTGTCCGCATAGCGGCGCCGATCACCCGCTGCAACAAATCGACAACGCCCGGACGAAGTTCGCTGCGAAGCTTCTAGGCCGGATTCGCCCCTGGCGCGACGGATGCTCCTTGAATGCCATGTCTGCGCAATGCATCGGAGACAAAGCCGGAGCTCTTCATCTCTTCCACGAACTGGCACAGGGCCTGCGCGGCATCCGCGCCTCGCGTGCGCGGTGTTCCCATGGCCTGCCGTATCACCATGAAGCGGCCCGGCAAAAGCCGCAGGCCAGCGTGGGCGCGGATGTCCGATTCGAGTTGCTGCTTCACACCGGCGGCCACGTCGAGGTTCTGCTCGAGAAAGGTCTGCACGACGGCGGGGGACGTCGGTGCGCGCACGATCTGCGCATTCTTCAGTTCGCGCGTGAGGTAGAGGTCGTAGGCACTGCCCTTTCCGACTGTCACGCGCAGCCCCTCCTGGTCGACTTCTTCGTTGCGGCGCAGGGGCGAATGCTCCCGAACGAGGTAGCTTCCTTCGATCAGCACATAGGCCTCCGTGAAGGCGATCTGAGCGCCGCGCACGGGGTCGATCGCGAAGAATCCGATGTCCGCCTGCTCGTTGGCTACCGCTTCGACCGATTTCCCCGCGGCGTCGAACACCACCAGCTCCAGCGCTACGCCAAGGCGCTCGGCGAAGGCGCGTGCCAGGTCCACCGAGACGCCAACGGGTGCACCGGTTGCCTTGTCCGTGTTGGCAAGGATCGGGTTCCCCAGGTTGATGGAGGCGCGCAGCACTCCCTTGGGGGTGAACGCTTGAACGATGGCGGGAGCAATGGTCATGGCGAATGGCTAGGTCTTGAGAATTCCGCTGATCTTCGCGAGATTGCGCAGCGTGCTGGAAAGGTGCCGGTGCATGGCCTGCGAGGCCTCTTCATTGCGGCCGCGTTCGAGCAGCTCGAGCAGGTGCAGGTGCTGCTTGCAGTGCTCCACGTAGCGGCTGCGGTCCTGCATCGAGCGGTATGAAAGCAGCCGACGCACGCGGTTCACGCGGCGGATGGTATCGATGAAGAACGCGTTGCCCGAGCCCTCGACCAGCGACTCGTGAAAGCGCACGCCGCGGTCGTGCAGCTGGTCGGCGGTGTCGGTTTCGATGCCGCCTTCGAGCAGGTGCTTTTCCGCCGCGCGGCAGCGCGCGATGACCTGGGGCGAAAGGTGGTAGTTGGGTTCGAGCAGCGCGGCCGGCTCCAGCGCAAGGCGCAGGCGGTAGGACTGCAGCAGGCTGTCGGCCGTGGTGAGCATCGACGAGAACACCCAGCCGTAGCCAGGCTTCTTCTCGGCCCAGCCTTCGTTGGCGATGCGGCCGAGCACACCGTTCAATTGCACGGGGGTGAGGCCGTAGCGCTGCTTGAGGAGCGCTTCGGAGAATTCGTCGGGCAGCAGGCCTCTCAACCGGTCGTCGGCAATGCGGAAGTACACCTCGGTCACGATGTCGGACTCTTCGAGGCCCAGTTCGCCGGCCAGCGCCCTCGCCCCGTTTTCGATGGGCGTCACGAGGAAATAACCCCGATTGGGCTCGCGCATGAGCACGCCCTTCTCGGCCAGCAGCGACAGCGCTTCATTGACGGGCGAGCGCGACACCCGCAGGCGGTCGGCCAGCAGTTGCGCCGGAAGGTGGGTGCCGGCCGGCATGGCGTCCGCCTGGATCAGGTCGAGGATTTGCGAGGGAATGGATTGATCGGTCCGCATAGGGGCGGATTTTCCAGCGATTCCGGCCGCTCACGCCGACGGGGCGTTCACGACGCCGTGTTTGCCCACCATTTTCCGAAGGGTCGATGGAATCACGCCTCCTGCCTGAAGGAGTTCGACCTCCAGCTTCGTCTCGACCACAGCCACGGCATCGAAGCGCTCCGAGCGGCCGTCGGCCCGATGCAGCACGACGCCAACGGCGCCCCGCGGCTGGATGCCGCCCGGCCGGGCATCGATCTCGATGCGGTCGCCCGGCACCAGCCCGAGCGTGGAGGGCGTCATGCCCGCGGGCATGCGCAGCGGCAGCACGCCCATGCCGATCAGGTTGGAGCGGTGGATGCGCTCGAAGCTGTTGGCGAGCACCGCGCGGATGCCCAGCAACCGCTGGCCCTTGGCCGCCCAGTCGCGCGACGAGCCGGTGCCATAGCGCTCGCCCGCGACCAGCACGACCGAGTCGCCTGCGGCGCGGTAGCGCTGCGCGGCCTCCCAGAGCGGCACCACCTCGCCGCTGGGCACATGCAGCGTGTGGGCCACGGGGGCGCCGGGCGCCAGCAGGTTCTTCAGCGTCTTGCTGTGGAAAGCGGCACGCACCATCACTTCCCAGTTGCCGCGGCGCGAGGCGAACACGTTCAGATCGTCGCGGTCGTCGCCGCGCGCCACAAGGAAATCGGCCACACCGCTGTCCCTGGGGATTGCGCTGGCCGGCGAGATGTGGTCGGTCGTGATGTCGTCGCCCACCACGAGCATAGGGAATGCGTTGTAGTGACCGAGCATGCTGCCTTCCGAGAGCGCGGCGAACGGCGGGCGGCGCAGGGCGGTCGACGCGGGGTTCCAGGGGTACAGCTCGGTGTCGGGCGCTTCGAGTGCGTGCCACAGCGGGTTGCCGGCGGCGACCGCGAAGGCACGCGGGTAGTCCAAAGGGTCCTGCGAGAGCGCGAGCGCTGCATCGATCTCCTCGGCCGACGGCCACAGCTCGCGCAGGTAGACGGGGCGTCCTTCTGCAGTGACCTGCACGGGGTCGACGCGCAGGTCCTGCTCGGCGTTTCCCGCCAGCGCGAAGGCGATGACTAGCGGCGGCGACATCAGGAAGCCGAGGTCTAGATCGGGGTGCACCCGGCCCGCGAAGTTGCGGTTGCCGGACAGTACGGCGACCGGATGAACCGCACCCCCTGCCATCGCGTCCTGGATCGCCCTGGGCAACTGCCCGGAGTTGCCGATGCACGTCGTGCAGCCGTAGCCCACGATGTCGAAGCCCACTGCCGACAGGTCGGCGGCGAGGCCGGCGCGCTCCAGGTAGGCCGCCGCCGCGGGCGACCCGGGCCCGAGCGAGGTCTTGACCCAGTGCGGCACCTTCAGGCCGAGCGCGCGGGCCTTGCGCGCGACGAGGCCGGCCGCAACGAGCAGGCGCGGGTCCGAGGTGTTGGTGCAGCTCGTGATGGCCGCAATGGCCACGGGGTGCCGCGGCATCTGCGCGTGGGCGATCCGCGGCTGGAATGCGAGTGCGGCCAAGGCGGATGCAGCCTCGCCATACCCCAGCAGGTCCTGCGGGCGGCGCGGGCCCGCGATATGCATGTCGATCGCGTCCAGCGCGATGTGCAGGGTGCGCGTGTAGATCGGCTGCGCGGCGGGGTCGAACCACAGGCCGGCCGCGCGGGTGTATGTTTCCACGCGCTCGGCGTGAGCCTGCGTTCGTCCGGTCTGCAGCAAGTAGTCGAGCGTGCGGCGGTCGACCGGGAAGAACCCCGTGGTCGCTCCGTACTCCGGCGCCATGTTGGCCACCACGCTGCGCTCGCCCGCACTCAGCGTCGACACGCCGGGGCCGTAGAACTCCACGAATTCCCCGGACACGCCGATGGCCCGCAGGCGCTGCGTGACCGTCAGCGCCAGATCGGTTGCCAGCACGCCGGGGCGCAACGCACCAGTGAGCCGCACGCCGACCACGTCGGGTATGCGCAGCATGGTCGGCATGCCGAACATGACGGTCTGCGCCTCGAGGCCGCCCACTCCCCAGCCGAGCACACCGATGCCGTTGACCATGGGGGTGTGGCTGTCGGTGCCGATCATCATGTCGGGCACCAGCCAGCGCGCGCCGTCGCGCTCCTGCAGCGTCACCACGGTGGCCAACTGCTCCAGGTTGATGGTGTGCATGATCCCCGTGCCGGGCGGGTTGATGCGCACACCCTGGAGCACCTTCGAGGCCCATCGCAGGAACGAATAGCGCTCGGCATTGCGGCGGATCTCGAACGCCATGTTCCTTTCGGGTGCATCCCCGCGCGCGAAGACCTCGACCGCCAGCGAGTGGTCGACCGACACGTCCACCGGCAAGCTGGAGTTCAGCAGCGACGGATCCACGCCGGCCTCTGCCAGCGTGCTGCGCATGGCGGCCAGGTCCACCAGCGCGGGCGTGCTGGTCGTGTCGTGCATCAGCACGCGACCGGGCTGGAAGGCGATTTCCGCTTCGCTGGTGCCCGTGTCGGTCCACGCAACAAGCGCTGCCAGCGCGGCGTCTTTCTCGGCGCCTTCCATGTTGCGCGCGACGTTCTCCATCAGCAGCCGCAAGACCACGGGCAGGCGACCCAGCTTGTCTTTGCAGAGCGCCGACAGATCGACGGCCAGGTAGTCCTGCCCGGCCACGACAAGCCGCATGCAGGGCGTCTCAGTGTTTTCCATGATTCTTATTTTGCATTTGTCATTCATAAAATGCAATTCAGCACAAACCCTCAGCCCCGGGATCAGCCCCGCATCACAGCCCGTCGAAAGTGACCGCCGCCATGCATCCACCCTTCTTTCCGCCCGAGCCTTCCATCCATAAAGGCCGCCGCCGCGCATTGCTGGGCAGTCTGGCCGTCGGCGGTTCTGCCGTGCTTGGCCAACTTGCCGGGTGCGCCTCGACGGCCTTCAAGTCCATTCCGGCCTCTTCAACCCAAGGACATCCCATGTACGCCTACGTCGGCAGCCGCACCACCCGAGAGCGCAATGCGCGCGGCGATGGCATCAGCATCTTCAAAGTCGATTCCGGCAAGGGAACGCTGGAACCCGTCGATATCGTCAGGAACCTCATCAACCCGTCTTTTCTCGCGCTGAGCACGAATGGCGAGTTCCTCTACACCGTGCATGGCGACGAGAGCGAAGCGAGTGCCTTCAAGGTGGACCGCCGCACGGGTCTCCTCACCTTCATCAACCGCCAGAGCACGCAGGGCAAGAACCCGGTGCATCTGGCGCTGGACCCGACGGGCCGCTTCCTGGTGGTGTCGAACCACATCGGCGCCAGCCTGGCCGTGCTGCCCGTTAATGCCGATGGCTCGCTGGGCGCGCTGACACAGCTCGTGAAGCTGGAAGGACCCATCGGGCCGCATCGCGTGGAACAGAAGCAGGCGAAGCCGCACTTCAACCCATTCGATCCGAGTGGCCGCTTCGTCGTCGTGCCGGACAAGGGCCTGGACCGTGTGTTCACCTTCCACTTCGATCAAGGCCGCCTGGCGCCAGCGGCGGTGCCGTTCGCGATCACGCGCGAAACCGCGGGGCCGCGCCACGTTTCCTTCCATCCCAAGGCGCCGTTCGCCTACGTGGTCAACGAACTCGACTCGACCGTGACGGCCTACCGTGTCACGCCCGCAACCGGGGCACTCGCACCGTTCCAGATCCTGTCTGCGCTGCCCGAGACCTTCACCGGCAACAGCCGCGCATCCGAGTTGCAGATCGATGCCCAGGGGCGCTTTCTCTACGCCTCCAACCGCGGCTACGACAGCATCGCGGTGTTTCGCATCGACCCGGCCACCGGCGCGTTGAAGTTCATCGAAGCCGAACCCACGCAAGGCAGGACGCCGCGGTTCTTCACCCTCTCGCCGGACGGCCGCTTCATGTTCGCGCTCAACGAGGACAGCGACTCCATCGTGACGCTGGCCGTCGACCCCAACGCCGGAACGCTCAAGCCCACGGGTGCGTCGGTCAAGTCGGGCAGCCCAGTCTGCATGGTCTTCTCGGCATGACTCGGCACACACACGCAGCCCATTTTCAGAACCAAGGAACAACCCCGATGCATTCGATTCAACGCCGGGCGCTGCTGTGCGTCACCGCCACGCTCTGCGCCCTTCCGCTTGGTGCCCTCGCGCAGGACTACCCCACGCGCCCCATCACCATCGTCGTTCCCTTCTCGGCCGGGGGCGGTGTCGACGCGATGGCGCGGCTGGTGGCGGAGAAGCTGCGCGTGTCGCTGAAGCAGTCCGTCGTGGTGGACAACAAGCCCGGCGCGAGCGGCATGCTCGGCGCCGGGTTCGTGGCCAAGGCCAATCCCGACGGCTACACGCTGCTGCTGGGATCGGCGGGCGAGACCTCCATCAATCCGCTGGTCTACAAGGCAAAGATGCAGTACGCGCCGGAAAAGGATCTGGCCCCGATCACCGCGATCACGCGGGTGCCCAACGTACTGGTCGCGAACCCGGCGTTCCCAGCGAAGAACCTGGCCGAGTTCGTGGCCTACGCGAAGAAGAACCCCGGCAAGGTGACCTACGCCACCAGCGGCGTGGGAAACCCGCAGCACCTGAACGGCGAGCTGCTGCAGTCGCTTGCCGGCATCCAGATGCAGCACGTGCCGTACAAGGGCGCGTCGAGCCAGCTGGTCGATGTGGCCTCGGGCACGGTCGACATCACTTTCGTGAGCCTCGCTGGCGCAGCGCCTTTCATCAAGGGCAACCGGGTGAAGGCGCTGGCAGTCACGTCCGCCAGGCGTGCGAGCTTTGCGCCGGACATTCCGGCCATCGCCGAGTTCGCGCCCACGGCTGCCTACGACCTGGACAACTGGTTCGGCCTCTTCGCGCCGGCGAAGACGCCGCCCGCGGTGCAGGCAAAGCTCAATGAAGCGGTCAACGCCGTGCTGCGAGACCCCGAGCTCGTCAAGCGCTTGCGCGAGCAGGGCGGTGAACCGATGGGGCTCACGCAAGCGCAGTTCCGCGATTTCATCAAGACCGAATCCATCAAGTACGCGCGCATCGTCGACGCCGCAAAGATCGTCGCGGAGTAGTTCCTTCACCCATCAGCTGGTCTTCAAGGGTTTGAGATTCGGTTGCCGATTCCACCTTGACGCCCAAAGCCGCACCTCGGCTATGCTGCCTCGATGCGCCTTGAAGATCTGGATGTCTTTAGAGCCGTTCACGAGACCGGCAACTTCCAGCGCGCGGCGCTTCGCTGCGGGCTGAGCCAGTCGGCCGTCACCAAGGTCGTGCGCAAGCTGGAGGACGAGTTCGGGGTTCAATTGATGGAGAGGGGTGGCCGTTCGCTCGCACTGACGCCGGCCGGCCGCACCTTGTACCAGCGCGCCATGGAGCTCAGCGAGCTCACGGCTGCGACGCGGCGCGACATGGCAGGTGAGATGGCCGCGCTGCGTGGCGCGATACGGCTCGGCGTCGTGCCCGCGCTGCTCGGCAGCGTGGCCGCGCCGGTGCTGGCCGACATGCTCCCGGGACCGCACGCCGTCCAGTTGCTGGTGAGCGTCAAGCATTCGGCAGAGCTGGTGCGAATGCTGGAAGAAGGCAAGCTCGACCTGGCGGTGTGCTTCGGCGTGCAGCACCTCCCGCCCGACGTGCTGCGCACGCGGGTCGGACCTCAGCGCTACAGGCTGGTGGTTCGCGCCGGGCATCCATTTGCGGCAAGCATCCCGAGCCTGGAGCAACTGTCGAAGTCGCGCTGGCTGCTTCCGACTTCCGACGTGACGCTCCGGACGGAGGTCGAGCGGATGTTCGCCGATGCGGGCTTCGGTGCACTGGACGTGCGCGTCGAGACCGATACCTCGGCCACGCTTCTGATTCCGCTGCTGCGGCGAAGCGACCTGATCACAGTGCTTCCCGAGCAAGCCTTCCAGCCGCTCGCGAGCGAAGGGTTGGCCGCACTGGACGTCGACCTGCATGCGCTGACGGGCGAAGTGACGGTCTATCACCGGCGCAAGACGCCTTCAGTGGGGCTGCTGATGGCGTTGAAGCATCGGCTCGAGGCACAGGCCCGCAGCAACGCACTGACCGGCCCGCATGGCCGGCATTCCGCCAAGGAATCGATGTAGGAAAAAAAGTCGTCGGGGCGTCCCTACAGTTCCCGAACGGCTCCGGGATGTCCTTTCGAATCATCCCGGATCAATTGGGCGCATAGCTCGCATTGACGGACGCTTGTTCGTGCCGCCGCGACGCGGTCGATGGCGAACAACCAGGCCGCGGCACTTCCCTGTCAACAAAGCCGAAGAGCAGCTTTGCAAAGAGAAAGCGACCGATGGACCTCCGGGACAGCTTGTACGAACGTTTCCGCCATTCGGCACAAGTGTTTGAAAAGAACCCGTTCCTGGCCGTTCCCGGCCGGCTGGCCGAAGCATGGGAGGTGCAGCGGGAGTTCCAGTTCGGCGAAGTCCTCGGTCGGGTGGATGCGCTGAAGCTGCGGTATGCGGACCAGGGTGTGGGCGAAGGAGACCGGGTGGCGCTGGCCTTCGAATCGAGGCCGGAGTTCGTCTTCCACTACCTGGCACTCAACGCGCTGGGTGCCTGCGTGGTCCCGCTGAATACCGATCTGACGGTTGCCGAGCTGTCTTACCAACTGGGGCACTCGGGCTGCAGCGCCGTCGTCGGTCTGCCCACGTTGCAGCCACTGCTTGCGAGTGCCATCGAGGCTTCTGGCCGCCCTATTGCGTTGAGCACCAACGGCCCCGAGGGACTGCCCCGCTTGCAACGCCGCGTGAACACTGCCGCCGTACAAGCCGCCGAGTTGGACCGCGCCGCCGCCATCCTCTACACCTCCGGCACGACCGGCCGGCCCAAGGGCTGCGTGCTGACCAACGCCTACCTGCAAACGGCAGCGGACTACGCCCGCCAGTTGCCGCCGCATCTGGCCTTCGCCGAAGGCGCCGAGCGGCAGATGAACCCGCTGCCGCTTTATCACATGAACGCCATCAACACGCTGGGCACAGCCATCGTGACCGGCTCCTGCTATGTGATGCCGGGACGGTTCAGCGCGACGCACTGGTGGAACGACATCGCCGACACCCGGGCCACGCGCTTCAAGTACCTGGGGATCATGATTCCGGCCCTGCTCGCCCAACCCGAGACCGAACGCGACCGGCACTCGGGCGCGACGGTGGCGTTCGGCGCGGGCGTCGACCCGGTGCTGCACGAGCGATTCGAGCAGCGCTTCGGCATTCCGCTCATCGAGGTCTGGGGTATGACGGAGACTGGCCGTTTCATGTGTGTCGACCGAGAGCCTCGCCAGATCCATACGCGAGCTTGCGGCAGGCCGCTGCCGGGCCTGCAGGCCCGCATCGTCGACGACGCAGGGCAGGAAGTGCCCGACGGCACGGTGGGCGAACTGGTGGTGCGCCACGCCGCGGAGAACCCCCGCCATGGCTTCTTCAGCGGCTACCTCGACGACGCCGAGGCGACCGAGGCCGCATGGGCCGGCGGCTGGTTCCACAGCGGCGACCTGTGCACCCGCTCGCCCGACGGCCTGTTCACCTTCGTCGACCGCAAGAAGAACATCGTGCGCCGTAGCGGCGAGAACATCTCCAGCGCGGAAGTCGAAGCGGTGCTGGCCGCCAGCCCGCTGGTCAAGCAGGCGGCCGTGATGGCGGTTCCCGACGAACTGCGCGACGAGGAAGTTCTCGCATGCGTGATTCCCGCCGCGGGAGTCGCCCGCGACCGTTCGCTGGCGCTGGCGCTGCATCGGTTCGCGGCGGAACGATTGGCCTACTACAAGCCGCCCGGCTGGATCTACCTTGTCGACGAGATGCCGATCACCGGCACACAGAAGGTGCAGAAGCACCGCATCTTTCCTGATGGCTTTCGCGCCGAGCTGCCCGGTCTTCACGACGTGCGCGACCAGAAGCGCTGGAAGAAGTGAAGCAGATCGCATTGCCCCGACCCACGTCAACAGAGAGAAAGAACGCATGACAGAAGCCGCTACCAGTTCCGGCCACAGCCGCAGTCGTCCCTATGGTCTCGACGATCGCTATCACCTCCAGCACGTGCACCTGTTCGCATCGAACATCGACGAGACCATCGCGTTCTACAAGAAGTGGTTCGATGCCCGCGTCACCTGGGACGGCGACTATGGCGGCGCACGCAATGTGTTCATGAAGATCGGCATCGGCGCCATGCACCTGTACGAGCAATCGCCGCGCGACCTGGGTCGCAATGCCGTGCATCACCTGGGGATGCAGGTAGTCGGCCTGCATGAGGTCTACGAGCGCATGAAGGCCGCGGGCCTGCATCTGCCCAACCCCGTGCGGGAGCACTCCGGCGGCGGCTACTTCATGGTCAAGGCGCCGGACGATGTGCTGCTCGAAGTGTTCGAACCCGGAAAGAGCCGCGATCCGAGGGTCAGGGAGTATTACGGACTGGGCACTGGCGAATAAGGCAGTCGCGCCTCCGTTCATATTCACAAAAAAACGCTGCCCGTATTCACCGAACCGGCGCGGCAACCGAAGGAGACATACATGCGATTCAGCAAGATCATCATCGCGGCCGCAGCGTTCGCCTGCAGCGGCCTGTCATCGGCCCAGAACTACCCCAGCAAGCCAGTGACCCTGGTCGTGCCAGCCGCACCCGGAGGTGGAACGGACATTCTGGGAAGAGTGTTTGCCGAACAGTTGAAGAAGCGGCTGGATCAGCCGGTCATCGTGGACAACAAGGCGGGAGCGTCAGGAATGATCGGGACGCAAGCGGTAGCCAAGGCTGCGCCTGATGGCTATACCTTGCTGTTCAGCTATTCGTCTCCGATCTACTACGCGCAGCACACCTTCAACAACGTCCCGTACGACGTCAAACGGGATCTGGCCGTGATCTCGGAGGTCGCAACCAACACCATGATCCTCATGGTGAACAAGGATGTGCCCGCAAGGAACATGAAGGAGTTCGTTGCATGGGCCAGGAAGGAAAAAGGGCACCTCAGCTACGGATCGCTGGGGGCTGGCTCGGGTGGGCATCTCACCGCAGCCTATCTGAGCAAGATTCAAGGCCTCGAAATGGTCCACGTGCCCTACAAGAGCGAGGCGCCCTTCGCCCAGGATCTTGCAGCCGGTGTGGTGCCATGGGGCATGGGAACGCTTGCGCCCATGCTTGCGCTGATCCAGAGCGGCAGGGTGCGACCGATTGCCGTTCTTTCTGAAAAGCGCCTGCAGGGTTTGCCGAATGTGCCAACCATGAAAGAAGAAGGTTTTCCTGATCCCGAACTGGTCACCATGTCCTGGTTCGTCTTCGCAGCTCCTGCAGGAACGCCGAAGCCGATTCTCGAGCGCCTCGAAAAATACGCACGCGAAATTGCCCATTCACCTGCAATGAAAGCGCGGCTGGAGGAACTTGGGATGGATGCGGTCGGCGGCAGTGCAGCAGACTTTCGCCGAAACTTCGATGCGACGAGTCCCCTCATCGAGAAACTCGTGAAGATCTCCGGCGCGCGCAACGAATAGCTCACTCACGAAGAGTTTCGATGCACGATCGCGGCCTCCAGCATGGCCTTCAGTTCGAGCTGAACGGCGTCGAGCGCCCGCGTGCTGCGCGCGGCCCGGCACATCGCAACGGTGCCTTCGATGGCAGCCACCGTAAGCGCCCCCAGCCGTTGCGCGCGGCTTGCAGCCACGCCTTCGCGGCGCAGCGCTGCGGCCAGGATGGCTTCCCAGCGCTCGAAGGCCTCGTGAGCGAGTTCGCGAAGGTGCTCCCCCGACGCGATGTCTTCCTCGTCCGCCATGGGTTCGACCGCCACCGCCAGCACAGGGCAGCCGGCCTCGAAGCCGGAACTCTCGAGGATGCGGCGCCACCAGCCGACGAAGGCCTGCAGGCCTTCGACCGCGCCGCGTTCCTTCGTCAGCGTTTCCAGCGGCACCGCCACGCTCTCGGTGGCGTAGCGCACCGCCTCTTCCAGCAGTTGCTGCTTGCCGCCGGGGAAATGATGGCCCAGCGAACCGCGCGGCGTGCCGGTGTGCTGCACCACGGTTCGCAGGCTTGTGGCATGCACGCCGCGCCTGCTCAACAGGTCGGCGGCGCCGGCGATCATCTTGTCTCGGGTCAGGGAGGACATGCGGGTTCTTCTCTATGTCGAATGTCATAGCGAGTGTATGATGAAATCTTCTATGACACGTGGCATAGAAAAACAACGACCACTCGGCACGGGCCGATGCGCACCCAAACCCGATCCAAGGAGAACTCGCCATGACAGATGAAACCGCTGCGCCCCAGGTGCGAATGTCGGTCCAGGACCACGTATGCGTGATCTCGCTGGACAACGCGGCGAAAAAGAACGCCATCACGCCGGAAATGATGCAGCAGCTGTCGCAGCACCTCACGGCTTTCGACGACGACGACGAGCTGTGGGTGGCCGTGCTCGATCCGACGGGCGAGCACACCACCGCAGGACTGGACATGCCGAAGTTCTTCGGCCCCACCGCAACCGCGAAGCCGATCCCGCCGCAGCAGGTGGATCCGCTCGGGCTGGCCCGGCGCTGCCGCAAGCCCGTGATCTCGGTCGTTCACGGCATCACCTACACGGTGGGCATCGAGATGATGCTCGCTGCGGACATCGTCATAGCGGCCGACACGGCGCGCTTCCACCAGCTGGAGGCCAAACGCGGCATCGCCCCTCTGGGCGGGGCGCACTTCCGCTATCTGCAGCGCATGGGCTGGGGCAATGCGATGCATCTGTTGCTCCTGTGCGAGGAGTTCTCGGCGCAGCGCGCGCTGGAGGTCGGCCTGGTGCAAGAGGTTCATCCCTACGGCGCCCACCGCGAACGCGCGCTCGACATTGCCCGCCGCATCTGCACCTGTGCGCCCATCGGGCTGCGCGCCACCAAGGCAGCGGCGCTGACCTACGTGCAGCAGGGCGAGGCTGCGGCGATCGCCGCGATTCCGGAGATCCGCAAGCAGGTCTTCGCCAGCGCTGACTTCAATGAAGGCCTGCAATCGTTCATGGAACGGCGCGAGGCCCGCTTCCAGGGCCGCTGAAGTCCGGACCATCGTCTTCATACATCCAATCGCAACCGATTTTTCCCATCATGACCATCGTCACCGTGACCACTCCCGAAGGCCGCCTGTCGCCCGAGCAGCGGCGCGAACTCGCCCTGTCGCTGACCGACGCAGTGCTCGTCCCCGAGGTCGGCCGGCTTGCGCCGCCGGCTCGCATAGGCTTCCAGGTGCACTTCGTCGAGCGCACGCCCGACCGCATGGCGATCGGCGGCCGGCTTCTATGCGACCAGTCGCCCGCACCCGACGTCGCCACCTTCGACATCTGCGTGATGGATGCGGCCTGGCCGCTGCCGGTGCGCAAGCAGGTGACCGAGAACGTGCTGGCAGCGATGGCCAAGGCGTGCGCCATAGACCAGCCCTCACCCGCATGGTGGACCACGTTCCGCACCATCGACGAAGGCAGCTGGGGCTCGCGCGGCAGCGTGCTGTCGATCCTGGACCTGCTGGCCAGCGGAGTGTTCACGCCCGAGCGCGTGGCCGAGATCCGCAAGGCGCTGGGTTGAACGCGCCAGGCTCGGGCCCTGCGGCCAACGAAGGTCGCACAGAAAGAAGGCATCCATCATGACGATCATCGTCGCGGTCAAGTACAGGCTCCAGCCCGGCAAGAGGGACGAGCTGCTGTCGTTCGTCTCCGAGAACGTCGTCAACACCCGGCGGGAGCCGGGCAACCTCGAATACACGCACTACCCTTCTCTTGAGGACGAGCAGGAGATGTTCGTATTCGAGATGTGGGAGGACCTGAAGAATCTGGATGACCACATCCGCATGCCCCATTACGTCGCGTTCTCCGACAGGCGCATGCCGATGCTGGAGTCCTGGGAGGCCCGGATCTACGAGGCCGGTCTCCTGCGCGAGGTGAAGAAGGCGCCTTTGTCGGACTGAAGGCCACTCGAGATCGCCGTGCTCTTGCCCGCGCCCGCGGCAGATACGGTATCAGCGTGCCATGCGATCCAGAGCCGCTCGGACTCGGCGCCCCCGTCCCATTAAGGTTCGTATGCAAGACTGGTCGCACTCTCCAGATGCCACAGCCGCTCGAGAAGCCTGCGCGCCCGCACGGCACCGATCACCGGCGTGGACAGTTCGAGAAACTTGCTTTCCAGATCGGCGTCACTCAGCGGTTCTTCGGGATCGCCCTTCCGATTGGGCTGCAGATGGCTGAGTCGGCGCCCATCCGCGGTGTCGATCTCGATGCGCGCGGCACGCTGGCCCGGAAAGGCTGCGTCGAGCGCCGGATCCACCGCGACCTCCATGCGCTCCATCAGGGCGCGCGTCGCGGGATCCTCGAGGCGCGCCGGCTCAAACGCCGCCATGCGTACGCTGCCATGCACGAGGGCCGACGCCACCATGTACTTCAGGCTGAAGCGTGCTTCGTTGGCGGAAGTCGGTCGCTCGTAGCAAGCGATATCCAATGCGGGCCTGTAAGTGCCGACACGAACGCGGACCATGTCGTCGATCGCAACGCGATGCATCGCCTTCAGCGCGAGTGCGCCGTCGATGGCGGGAAAAGTGTGACCGCAGCCGACATGGTTCTTGAACGTCAGGCGGGTAATGTGAAAGTCCTGCCCCAGCGTCGCGCCCACCTGTGACCAATCCGGCCCATTGCTCATGGCCTGGCCGAGCCCTGCTTCACCATCGAGGACATCGAGCGAACCTGTCAGGCCCCGACGCGCCAGCTGGGCCGCAAGGAGCCCCGCCTCGGCCGCACGCCCCGCATGCAGCGGCTTGGACATCGAATCCATCCGGAATGCCTGCTGCAGGCCCGACGTGAAGGTTGCGGCGGTGGCCAGTGCGTGCGCAAAGGCCGCTTGATCGAGTTCCATCAACGCACCCGCCGCAGCGGCAGCGCCGAAGCTGCCCACAGTGCCCGTGCTGTGCCAGAACTTGTAGTGCGGCCGGCCCATCACCACGCCAATCCGTGTGGACACCTCGTAGCCAAGCACCACGCCGCGCAGAAACTGAAGCCCTGAGGCACCGATGTCCTGCCCCCCGGCCAGCGCGGCCGCGATGGTGGCAGCGCCTGGGTGGTACATGGCCTCGCGAAAGCTGTCATCCACCTCTGCGGCATGCGCGGCCGTGCCGTTGATGAGCGCGGCAGCGCGCGCGGTGGCCGGGCGCCCTTGCGCCAGGAAGGCGCCACCACGATCGAGGTCGTCGACCAGGGTCTGCTCCAGCATGCGCACCGGTGCCGCATCCAGGCCCGGGAAGAGCGATGCATACCAGTCGATCACTGCGCGCTTGGCATGATGAATGACTTCGGCAGGGAGCGGCTGCCGGTAAAACTCGGCCGCGTACCGCGCAAATACTTCCGTTGCATGCATCCAGGTTCTCCTGATTGAGGGGTTCGATTTCTTCAGGCGAGAACGACCACGCCATCGGCTGCACGCACGCCCTGCCCCTGCGGCAGCACGAACACCGGATTGATCTCGGCTTCGACCAGACGGTCGCCCAGTTGGGCCGCCATGCGAGAGAAAGCGACGATGGCCGTCAGCAGCGCCTCGACATCGGCCTTGGGCCGGCCGCGAAAGCCGTCCAGCAGCGGCCACGTCTTCAGTTCCCGCGCCATGCCCAACGCCTCGTCGCGGCTCAGGCCACCTTGCGCCGGCAGAAGCCGCATCGCCGTGTCCTTGAACAGCTCGGCGGTGATGCCGCCCATTCCCAGCAGGATGGCCGTGCCCAGCGCATCACGGTGCATGCCGAGGATCAGTTCGGTACCGCCGGCCACCATTTCCTGCACCAGGAATCGCTGCGGCCTCGTGCCGGTATGGGCCTCGACCTCGGACGCCATCTGCAGCAGGCGCGCGCCCACCGTGTCGGGCGTGAGGTTGACCGCCACGCCGCCCACGTCGCTCTTGTGCGTGACCTGGGCCGACAGGATCTTCAGCACGACGCGGCCACCCAGCTCGCGCGCTGCGGCCTCGGCCTGTGCTGGCTCGGTGACGACAAGCTCTCGCGCGCACGGCACGCCGAAGCGGCTGAAGAGCTGCTTGGCCTGCGCCTCGTCGAGTGAGCCCGAAGACAGATCACCCATCTCGACCGGCTGCGTGGCGACGGTCGGCTCGCCCGGGTCTTTCCACTGGCTGGCCCGCAACATGGCGCCGAGCGCAGCGGTGCAGCTTTCCGCCGCGGCAAAGGCGGGAACGCCGCGCTGTGTCAGCAACGCACCGATTTCCGGCGCGTGCGGGCTCACGTAGGCAATGACGGGCTTGTCCGAAGTCGGCAGGCAGTCCTGGATCGCGCCGGCCATCAATTCGGGCATGGCGAGGCTGGACGAGCCGACGATGATGGTCAAGGCGTCGTAGCTGGGACTCTTCAACAGCACGTCGATGGCGCCGCGCAGCAAGTCAGGCCGCAGGCCCGCCAGGGTCACGTCGATCGGGTTCCGATCGAGCACGGCATGGTCGCCGGTCTGCAGCGCGCGCAATGCTTCGGCCGTCGCGGCATCGGGTGCGGGCGTATCGAAGCCGGACAAGCCCAGGTCATCCGACACCAGCGTCCCGGCGCCGCCGGTGGAGGTCAGGATCGCGACCCGATTGCCGCGCAGCTTGCGGCCCGTGGCCAGTGCGGCGGGAATGTCCAGCAGGTCATTGAATGTCTGGGCACGGATAACCCCCACCTGCCTGAAGAGCGCGTCGTACATGCGGTCGGCACCGGCCAGCGCGCCGGTGTGCGACACCGCCGCCTTGGCGCCCGCCTCGGAGCGGCCGATCTTGAACGCGACCACGGGCTTGCCCGCGCGTGCCGCCTTCAGCGCCGCAGCGCGGAACTTCTCCGGATTGCGCACCGTCTCGACGTACAGCGCGATGACCTTCGTGGCCTCGTCTTCGGCGAGGTGATCGATGAAGTCCGCCAGCTCCAGGTCGACCTCGTTGCTGGTCGAGATCAGCTTGGACAGGCCGATGCCGCGCACCGCGGCGCGAGACAGCAGCGAACCGAGGATGCCGCCACTCTGCGACACCACGCCGACGCCGCCGACGGGAAAGTGCGCCATCTCGAGCGCACCCGTGGCCGACAGCACGATGTTGTCGGTGAGGTTGACCAGGCCGATGGTGTTCGGCCCCAGGATGCGCATGGACCCGGCCGCCTCCATCAGCTGCCGCTGGCGGCGCGCGCCTTCTTCACCGGTCTCGGTATAGCCGCTGGCCAGCACGATGGCTGCCGCGGTGCCGCGAGCGGCCAGGTCGCGCACCGCCAGGTGGGCGCGCTCGGCCCCCAGCAACACGATGCCCACGTCAGGCACCGCCGGCAGCGAAGCCACGTCCGCGTAGCAGGCCAGTTCGCCGATGCGATCGGCCTTCGGATTCACCGGATAGATTTCGCCGGAGAAGCCGTGCTTCACGAGGTACGAGATGGGCCTGCCCGCCGTCTTGGTGGCGTCGCCCGACGCACCGATGACGGCGACGCTGCGTGGCTTGAGGAGTCGGGAGATGGCATTCACGGCATTCATGGCGTTCATCACTCCTTGGCGGCCGTGGTGGAGGTCTTGGCGAGGAACGCCATCACCGATTCGCGATGCTCGGTGCTGGTGTAGCAAATGCCTTGCGCCTGGCTGCCCTGGGCGAACACCTGATGGGCCGACAACTCGAAGCTCTGGTTGAGGATGGTCTTGCCCAGCGCCAGCGCCGTGACGGAGCCCTTGCTCATTTCGGCGGCCCAGCGCTGCGCTTCTGCAATCAGGCTGCCCGCATCGACCTTGCGATCGGCGATGCCAAGACGCAGCGCCTCTTCGGCCTCGACCTTGCGGCCGCCGAAGATCAACTCCTTGGCCTTGGCCAGGCCCACGCGGCGAGGCAGAAAGTACATGCCGCCGCCGTCGGGAATGATGCCGCGGTTGATGTAAGACCAGGTGAAGCTCGCCGCATCCGACGCAATGATGAAGTCGCAGGCGAGCGCCGTATCGGCACCCAGGCCCGACGCGGCGCCGTTGACGGCGGCGATGGTCGGCTTGGGCATGGTGTGCAGCAGCGACTGTGTGTGGTGCACGCGTTGCTGGCGGCTCCAGCCGTTGAAGCCGATCTCGCCCGCGGGCGCTTGCATCCGGCGCTCCATGCCGGCGATGTCGCCGCCGGCGCAGAAGCCTTTACCTTTGCCCGTCAGCACCAGGGCGCGAATCGCCTTGTCGTTCGCCACGCGCTCGAGCGCGGCGATGAATTCGGTGCGCATGTCGTCGCTCATGGCATTGCGCTTTTCGGGGCGGTTGAACCACAGTGTGGCGACGCCGTCGACGACGTCGAGTTGGATCAGGTTTTCGGTCATTTTTTTCTTGGCCTCAGTCAGTGGTGATGTGGTTTTCCTTGACCACCTTGCGCCAGCGGGCTTCTTCACCCTTGGCATAGCGGTCGAACGCCTCCGGCGAACCTGCGTCGATCACGAGGCCTTCGCTTTCCACGCGCTTGCGGAAGGCCTCGGTCTGGACGGCCTTCTTTGCGGCAGCGTTCAGTTTCATGATCACGTCCCGTGGCGTTCCGGCCGGCGCATAGAGGCCATACCAGCTGTCCGCCACATAGCCGGGCACGCCGCTCTCCGCGACGGTCGGCACCTTGGCCAGCGAGGGCGCCGGGGAGCGCGAGGCGGTGGTCACGGCCAGCGCCCGCAGCCTGCCGCTTTCGATGAACGTGCCGACCGCAGCGGCCGTGGCAAACATCACATCGACCTGGCCGCCCAGCAGATCCGTGATGGCCGGACCGGCACCGCGGTAGGGGATGTGCGTGATGTCGGTCTTGGTGAGGTTCTTGAAGAGTTCGCCTGCGAGGTGAGCCGACGTGCCGGCGCCCTGCGATGCAAACGAGAGCTTTCCGGGATGGGCCTTGGCTGCGGCGATGATGTCGCCCACGGACTTGTAAGGACTTTCGGCCCGAACGACGAGCACGTTCGGCGAGATGCCCACCAGCATGACCGGCGCAAATGCCTTCTCGTAGTTGTAGGGCAGTTTTGGCAGGAGGCTCGGATTCACCACGTGCGCGACGGTCGCCATGACAAGCGTGTAGCCGTCGGGCTGGCTCTTCGCGACGGCATCGGTTCCGATGATGGTGCCTGCACCGGGCTTGTTGTCGATGATCACCGGTTGACCCAGCTCCTGGCCCATGGTGATGCCCATGGTGCGCGCCACGAGATCGGTGCCACCGCCCGGCGCGAACGGCACGACGATCTTCACAGGCTTGTCCGGAAACGCCGCGAAAGCGGGGAACGCCGTCAGGCTTGCTGTAACAGCGGCGCAAGAGAAAAAGACGGCTCGTTTAGCACGCGCCAATGTCAGCGTGATCTGCATGGATTTGTCTCCGGTTTGGCAAGGGAAGTACGGGAAGCCCCATCGACGGCTGCGTTGAGCGCGTTTCTCATCGAATGGGTGAAGCTTAGGTTTGCCAAGCGGTTCGCACACCCCCCTATTTCCAACAGGTGGAAATCGGTGATACGCTGCCAGGCGCCACTCCTCACGTTTTCAGCGCCACGTGCCACTCGCGGAACATGTCGAACACACCCTCTGCAAAAGCGCGCCGGCCACACCACGAAGACCCGATGCTCAACCGGTCGCTCGTGCGCGGTGTCGAAGTGCTCAGAGCGTTCAGGCCAGGCGCCGATCTGCTTGGCAACGGCGAGCTCGCGGAACGCACAGGACTGTCCCGTGCCACCGTGAGCCGCCTGACGCAGACGCTGGTGGAAACCGGCCTGCTGGAGCACGATCGCGCCCGTCGGGCCTACCGCCTTGCGGCACATGTCTTGAGCCTGGCCCATGCGATGCGCGCGGGCTCGCCGGTGCTGAACACGGTCGCCCCGCTGATGCGCGCGCTGGCCGAAAAGATGCGCATCAACGTCGGCCTGGCGGTGCCCGATCGCGACGAAATGGTCTATCTCGAATCCGTTCGCTACAACCGCCGCGTTGCGCTACGCCATGTGGTGGCAGGTCAACGGGTGCCGATGGAACTCACTTCGTTGGGCCGCGCCTATCTGGCGATCGCGCCGGAATCCACGAGGCGAGCGCTGCTGGCACTGTTCCGCAGCAGACGCCCCACCGGATGGGGGCAGTTGCGAGACGAGATCCAGTCCGCGAAACTCAGCGTCGAGCAGCGCGGCTACTGCAGCGCCGCATGGCAACCGGAAGTGATCGCCCTGTCAGCGCCGATCGTTCTGGCGGATCGCCCGATCTATGTGCTCAACGTCAGTGTCGCCACCGCAGCCAACATGGACGACGTGGAGCAGGAGCTCAGCGGCCCATTGCTTTCCCTGCGGGAGAAGGCGACAGCCGCTCTTCTGGCATCCGGCTGAGCAGGCCCTCGGCTGGAAACCTGCATTCACCGCTCAGACAGCGAGGTACACCTTCCGTGCGAAGGACGCGATCGCGTCGCTCATCGCGTGCGGTTGCTCGGGAGCCATGGCGTGCCCCGCGTCGCGAACGATCTCGACGGTGACGCGATCGCCCAGCATCGGCTTCATGATGTCGGGGATGACCACGGCGTCATGCTCGGCGTGAAGGTCGAGGATGGGTACGCGGTCGCCCGCGGAGAAGTAGTCATCCACGGGGGTGATCTCCCGGGCGCGACCTTGTGCATCGTGGGCTGCGGGAAACCAGCCGCCGAGCCACACGCTGGGATCGTGTCCCGGCGCAAAGAAAGCCTTGCGAAGGCACTCGAGCCTTCGAGGCTCCGACAGTGAGAGATCGCCCGCGCCATCGATCTCATCGCGCAGCCGGCTGTAGGGCTTCTCGGTCGATCCGGGAGGAAGCTTGCCGGCGGAAGCCGCCGCCATGACGACACCGCATACGAGATCCGGACGGTCTGCCGCCAGTGTGCGGGCGGGTTGACTGCCCCACGCGTGGCCGACGATCACGATCGGACCGACTTCCTCGCTGTCGAGGACCGCGGCGACATCGCTCGCGAAGTCGTGCAGATCGAGCCCTTCCATCGGCCCCTTGCTGCGACCGATGCCGCGCGGTTCAGGTCGAAGGACGCGAAAACCTGATGCTGCGAGATGGGCTGCAACGACGTCATAGTCTCGCCCCGATCGTGCCAGCGACGGCAGGATGCAGATCACGGGCCCCGTGCCCTGGTCATTGAATTCGATCTGGACATCCGCGCTCGCGTGTGTCGGGCGGTATGAGATCAGCTTGCTCTGTGAAAGAGCCCCGCCTGCGGGAGTTGACTGGTTTTCGATGGACATGGTGCCGGAGTCTCCGTGGCGATATCAGCATTCGTAAGCTGGTTGCTCCTATATCAGCTATGTCTGCCAGCTATGTGTCTGCTTGCACTCGATTGCAAGCCAACCCGTACCTCCCGGTCGCAGGTCTGACCCGGCTAGCGCTGGCGGAAATCCAGTTCCTGCAAGAGTTGCGCGGTCCCCCGTGTCAGGCGCGTTGCGGGACGCGCCACCGGCGTCGCCAGCACCAGCGCATTCCAGATTGCCGGGGGACCGATGGGCGCGCGCTGCAGCTTCTCGTTGTCGCTCGCCCGGAGTGCGCTTTCCGGCAGGATCGTGCATCCAACACCCGTCGCGACCAATGTGAGCACGGTCTGGACGGCACCGACTTCCGCAAGAACCTGCAACTGGATTCGGCGCGGAATCAACACGGAGTCAAGCAGATGGCGAATCGCATTCGGAGCGCTCGGCAGCACCATCGGGTAGTTTGCCAACGCGGCCAGGCCTACTTTGGCCGGCAATCTGCTTGCGGGCGGTGCGACCAGCAGCAGCTTCTCTCGCATCAGCGGCTGGAACGTCAACTGGGGTGAGGCCGCGGGGTCGAACAGAAGCGCAAGATCCAGCCTTCCCGCAATCAACGACTCGCGCAGTGCCACGCTCAGTCCTTCGAGCACCGTGATTACCGCGCGCGGGAACCTCTCTCTGAATCGCTGGACCAGCGGCGTGCTCAGCCCCAACGCCACACGGGGCGGCATGCCGACGATGATCCGGCCGGCAGGGCTCTCATCCATGTCGCGCAACTCGTCACGCGCTTGCCGGGAAATGTCGAGCATCGCGCGGGCATGAATCAGCAAGGCCTCTCCTGCTTCGGTCGGCACCACGCCACGCCCCGTTCGCACAAGCAGCCGTTGTCCGAGATCGGCCTCGAGAAGCGCGATCTGTCTGCTCAGACTGGGTTGAGCGAGATCGAGTACCACAGCACCTCGGCTGAGACTCCCGGCATCGACCACCGTGACAAAGTAGAGAAGCTGCCGCAGTTCCATAGCGGATGAGCATAGCTGATATAGACAATCATACCTATCACCGATATCCGCGGGTTGCAACACTCGCGGCATGACATTGACTCTTCCATCCAGGGCATGCAATGCACATTGCCATGTCTTCGGCCCTCGATCACGTTTTCCGTACGCGCCCGGCGCCACCTTCATTCCGAACGAAGATGCCCCCAAGGAAGCCCTGTACGCGCTGAACGACAGCCTGGGCCTGACGCGCTGCGTGGTGGTCCAGTCGAGCTGCCACGGCTTCGACAACAGTGCGACAGAAGACGCCGTCGCATCACGTCCCGGCGACTATCGTGGCATTGCCCTGCTGCCAACGGACGTCCGCGATGCCGAACTCCAACGCCTCCACGCAGCCGGTTTCCGGGGCGTTCGCTTCAACTTCATGGGGCACCTGGGGCGGCATACGCCGATCGAAGACGTCCTTGCTCTGGCCGCGCGCATCGCGCCGCTGGGCTGGCACCTGCAGATACACGGCGACCCTGCCCTGCTGACCGATCTGGCGCCGGCGCTGCGACGCTCTCCAACGCCTGTGGTGATCGACCATATCGGCCGGATCGACGCGGCCCTCGGCCTGAACCACCCGGACTTCCAGGCGCTGCTGATGCTGATGGCCGACGAGCGCTTCTGGGTGAAGGTCAGCGGCATGGACCGCATCACGCGCCTGGGGCCTCCTTACGCAGACGCCCAAGCCTTCGCCAGGACCTTGGTCGCGGAATTCGGCAACCGCGTGCTGTGGGGCAACGACTGGCCCCATCCCAACCATGCCGGGCCCATTCCGGACGAACGGCAACTGGTCGATCTCATCGCCGAGATCGCACCGAGCCAAGCCGCGCGCGAAGCCTTGCTCGAGCACAACCCCCAACGAATTTATCAATTTGGAGACAACCAATGAGCTTGCGATTTGCGAACAAAGTGGCCATCGTGACCGGCGCCGGATGCGTCGGTGCCGGCTGGGGAAACGGCCGGGCCATTGCAGTGCGACTGGCGGAAGAAGGCGCCAGGGTGCTGGCGGTCGACCGCGATCGTGCGCGGCTTGATGAAACCCTTGAGCTCGCCGGCGCTGCACGCGCCTCGATCACGCCCTGGGTCTGCGACGTGACCAGCAGCGACAGCGTCGCAGCCATGGCGGCGGCTTGCCTGCAGACCTACGGAACGATCGACATCTTGGTCAACAACGTCGGTGGCTCCGCAGCCGGAGGGCCGGTGGAACTTGCCGAAGACGCATGGGATTCGCAGATCGACATCAACCTCAAGAGCGTGTTCCTGACCTGCAAGCACGTGCTTCCCACACTTCTGGCCAAGGGCGCGGGCTCGATCGTCAACATCTCGTCGACCTCGGGCATGCGCTGGACCGGCAGCGCGCAGGTGGCCTATGCGGCGACCAAGGCGGGCGTCATTCAAATGTCGCGCGTCATTGCCGTTCAACATGCCGCGAAGGGCGTGCGGGTCAACAGCGTGGTGCCGGGGCAGTTGCACACACCGATGGTCGAGACGCGGCTGGCCAAGCAGCGCGCAGGCGGCGACGTCGAGGCGCTGCTCGCCCAACGCCAGAAGCGCATCCCGCTCGGCTTCATGGGCGACGGCCGCGACACCGCGAGCGCCGTGCTGTTCCTGGCCAGCGACGAGGCACGCTTCATTACCGGCACGGAGCTCGTCGTGGATGGCGGCATGACAGCACGTTGCGATTGAACGCATTCCAACAATTTCCCTGACGGAGACAAAACTCGTGATCAAGCAATTTTTTCTCGCCGCCGCGCTCGGCCTTTCCATCGCAACCAACGCAGTTGCTCAACCGCAAGTCATGCGCATCGTCATCACCTTCGCGCCGGGAGGCCCGGTCGAACTGGTCGCTCGAATCATGGCGGAGCGGCTTGGCAAGGAACTGGGGCGCACAGTCATCGTCGAGAACAAGCCGGGCGCAAACGGAGCGATCGGCGCTGTGAGCGTGGTGCGCTCCCCGCCGGACGGCAACACGGTCTGGCTGACCAGCGTGGGCGCCGCCGCGATCAATCCTGCGCTCTACAAGACCTTGCCCTATGACATGCAACGCGATTTCGCGCCTGTTGCCGTGGTCGTCAACAACGTCGAACTGCTGGTCGCGAATCAGGACGAAGGTTCGAAGGATGCCGCCGAGTTCGTGGCGGCCACGAAAAGCCGCCCCAACCCCACTGCCATCGCGTCGTCCGGCATCGGAAGCATTCCGCACCTGGCCATCGAGCAGTTGAAGGACGCCACCGGTGCCAAGCTCCTGCACGTTCCCTACAAAGGTGGAGCTCTCGCCATCACCGACCTGATGGGCGGGCAGGTGCGCGGCTTCTTCGGCGATGTGCCAGGGCTGCTCAACTACGTGCAGGGCGGACGTCTCAAGGCACTTGGCGTGGCGTCGCCCAAGCGCCTGCCGTCGTTGCCGGACGTCAAGACCCTGGAGGAGCAAGGCATCAAGGGCGTGGACACGAACAACTGGTATGCCATGTTCGCGCCTGCCAAAACGCCGGCGGCCGTTGTCGACGCGCTCAACAAGGCGGTGCGCAACACGTTGGCCGATCCGCAGGTGCGGGAGAAGCTGCTCAAGGCGGGCACCGAGCCCGCGCCATCGACGCCTCAGGAACTGGCCGCGCTGCTGAAGCGCGACACCGACAAATGGGCCAAGCTGATTCAAGACAAGAACATCAGGATCGATCAATGACCACCTCCCACATCCGCGTGCCTTTGGTGCAGCCCGGCACGGTGCCCGAACTGGCCGAGGTCGAGTCCCGCATCATGGCGGAGCGCGGCCGCGTCTCGCTGCTCTACCGGGTGCTGCTCAACAGCGGGCCCATCGCTTCCGGCTGGGAGCGCCTGCTCACTGCCGTGCGCAACCAGACCGGCGTGCCGGCGGATCTGCGCGAACTGATCATTCTTCGCGTCGCCGTGCTCAATGGCGCGAGCTTCGAGTTCGACGCGCATGTGCCCCACGCACAGAAGGCCGGCCTCGGCAGCGAGAAGATCGCGGCCGTTCGCGACGAGGCATTGCCGGACGTCTTCACGCCGATGGAACGCCTGGTACTGGAACTCACCGACGCCATGACCCGGCAGATCGTCGTGCCGCAGGCCCTCATGACGCAGGTGCAGCAGCACTTCGATGCCAAGGGCGTCGTGGAACTCGTGGCGACCGTGGCGGCCTACAACATGGTGTCACGGTTGCTCGTGGCGCTGAACGTCGCGCACTGAACCGAAGCGAGCGATGCAAGACCTTTGGTTGCTCAAGCTGGACGCACCCGCCGCATCCGACGAATTGCTCATGGCTGAACTTCGTCGGCTCTATCCGGAAGCCCGGCCCTGGCAGGCCGTGGACGATGGCGCAATCTACCTCTACCTGTCAGGCGACGTATTGCCGAACGACACGCTCCCGCGCGGCGGCTCCGGATGGCATCGCCTTGTCTGCACGCAGGAGATAGCGGGCGCTTCGCATGGCCGGGTCGCCCCGTTCCACTACGTTGTGGAGACAGACGTACTTCCGGAATTCGAGGAAGAACTCAACGCCTGGTATGCGCAGGAGCATCTGCCCGGGCTGGCCGCGGTCAAGGGAACGGTGCGGGCCTCGCGCTATGTCGTTGCTCTTGGCTCTCCCAGGTACTACGCCTGCTACGACCTCGAAGGCCCGGACGCACTCGACAGCCCGGCCTGGCTGGCGGTGCGCGCAACGGCACGGAGCTCACGCGTTCGGCCGGCATTTCGCAATGCGCGAAGGACAATGTTCTTCAAGCGCTGAACAACCATCGGCGCATGTTCGACCACTAGGCGGCATGAAGTGTTCGTGCCACCGCGGCATGGCCCTCGCGCAGTTTCGATTTTCTGTTTTCAATGGCTTCCGCGAGGAACGCTGCATCACCGGCTACGCCAGAGAAGCGCCCCGATCCCCAGGTGTGCAGCCACGGCAGGCCCAGGAAGTACAGGCCCGGCTCGTTCGTCACCCCGCGCAGGTGCACCGGCGCACCGCGCCCGTTGAACACCGGTGCATCGACCCACGCGAAGTCCGGCGAGAAGCCGATGCACCATACGACGCTGCCGATGCCCGCCGCCGCAAGGTCGAGCCGCGTGCGTTCTTGCGCCGGTTCCCACACGGGCGTGTAGACCGAAGGCGGTGGCGCCTCGATGCCCTTCGCCGCAATGTGCTTGTCGATCGACGCGTTGATGCGGTTGTAGGTGTCGTCCGCCGCATCGAGGTTGTCGCGCAGGTTGGGCTGCAGCTCGAAGACGCCGTTGTCGAAGCCGCTCAGCAACCCATACAACTCCATGCCTTCGAGCGCGAAGCGCCGCAGGTCGATGTCGCGCCCGCCGTCGCGGCCGGTCACGTAGTGGTTGGTGTTGTCGCGCACGCCTTCGCGCAGCGGATGCTCGGTGACGGGCATCTCGTAGTACTTCATGTCGGCGAGCCAGTCGACCACCTCGCGGCCGCGGTAGAAGCGCGCGCAGCGCGGCGCGTGGCCTGTGGCCAGGTGAACCTTGCGGCCGGCCAGGTGCAGGTCTTCGGCGATCTGCGCGCCCGACTGGCCGCAGCCCACCACCAGCACCGCGCCCTCGGGCAGCTGCGCCGGGTTGCGGTACTGCGCCGAGTGGAACTGCGCCACACCCGCAGGCAGCTTCTCGGCGAGGCGCGGCACGATGGGGCGGTGGTAGCCGCCCGAGGCCACGACCACCTGATCGGCGGTGTAGAGGCCGGTGTCCGTCTGCACGTTGAAGCGCTCGCGTTCTGCATCGCGCGAGACGCGCTCGACCGTCACGCCCTCGATGGCCGGTGCCTTCACATGCTCGACGAAGGCTGCGAGCCATTCGTTGATCTGGTCCTTGACCATGAAGCCGTGCGGATCGCTGCCGAGGTAGCTCCAGCCCGGCAGCTGGCACTGCCAGTTGGGCGTGACGAGGCAGAACGAGTCCCAGCGCTGCGTGCGCCAGGTGTGCACCAGGCTGCGCTTCTCGATCACGAGGTGGTCGATGCCGCGCTGCTGCAGGCAGTGGCTCAGCGACAGGCCGGCCTGGCCGCCGCCGACGATGACGACGCTGTAGTGGCTGCGTCCGCCGTAGGGGTGTGACATGGGGTGCTTCTTTCTCTCTGGGATGGGGTCGTCAGTCGAAGGCGACGACGGTGACCTGCGCGCCTTCGGTTTCCGCGAAGCGCGCAGCGATGTGTTCGATTTCCGCGAGCTGGTCCATCGCCTGCGAGCACGCGAATCCGTACTTCGCGCGCACGCGTTCGCTGGCCAGGCCCAATGCCTCGCGCGTGTGCCGCATGAACTCGCCGAGGGCATAGGGCTCGCCGGGCACGAGGTGTTCGCGCACCACGCTGGAGGGCGAGTAGCAGCGGGTCTCGCTGGCGTCGGGCCAGCGCACGCGGAAGTGCGTCACGGGCATGCGGCGGCCTCCAGTCGAATGGCGGGTGGCTGGATGAAGGCGTCGCTGCCGAAGTCCCACAGCAGGGCTTCTTCTCCACCGGCACGCAGGCGCACCTGCCGGGCGGCGTCGACCTCGCCGATCACGCCGCAGGCGATGTCGCGCGCGGCGAAGCGCGCCAGTACCGAGCCCACCCGCGCGGGCGCGACGCTCAGCACGAAGCCGTAGCTCGGAAACGAGGACAACCAGCGCATCAGCGGCACGCCCACGGGCCTGGGCAGTGCGTCGAGGTCGATGCGCGCGCCCACGCCCGAGCACTCCAGCAGCATCATGGCCGTGCCCACCGCGCCCGCCATGCTGATGTCCTTGGCCGCACGGCACAGGCCTTCTTCGGCCAGCGCGGGCAGCACTTCGAGGTCGGCGCGCAGGCGCGCGGCGGGCGCCGCGGTCGATGCGTTCCAGTAGGGAAAGGGCTCCTCGTAGGCGCCGCGCAGGTCGGCCGCCATCACGAGCAGGTCGCCGGGCTTCGCATCGAAGCTGGTGAGCAGACTGCGCGCATGGCCGAGGATCGCGACCGCGAGCTGCGGCCGCTCGCTGCGGTTGTTGCTGTGGCCGCCGACGATGGGCACGCCGTAGCGCACAGCCGCCTCGGCCAGCCCGCGCAGAACGTCGTCCGCAGGGCTCATGCCGGTGCTCCACAGTGCATCGACCACGGCGGTCGGCCGGCCGCCCATGGCGTAGATGTCGCTCACGTTGACCATCACGCCGCAGTAGCCCGCGAACCACGGCATGCGCACGATGAAGTCCTCGACCAGCCCCTCGATGGCGAACAGCAGGTAGCCGCCGTGACCGTCGGGAATGGCGGCGCAGTCGTCGCCGATGGGCACGGCCTGCGCGAGCGCCGCGTGGCCGCCCGGAAGCGCCCGACCGAGGGCGGAGACCACATCGCTGATGTCGCGCTTGTGGGCGAAGCCGCGCGTGGCGCGAAGGGCTTCGGCAATTTCGTGGACGTTGTCGGTCATGACAGCACCTTGGAGCGCGTGACGAAACCGCTCACGGGGTCGTGGCAGGGCGGGTACCGGCCGAGGTCGGCCTGCATGCGTGCATGCGGGCGGCCGTGCACGCCGGTTTCTTCGAGCAGTTGCCAGCCCAGCTTGCGAAAGAGCGGCACGTTCTGCATCTGCACCTGCGCGAAGAAGCGCTTGCAGCCGAGCGCGTTGGCGCGCGAAACCGCCAGGCGGATCAACGTCACGCCCAGGTGGCCCTGGCTGCGGAACGCGGGATGCACGGCAAGGCGTGAGCCCCACCATTCGCCATCTGCCTCGCCGCGGTGGATGCGCACCGTGCCCACCACCTGCTCCGGCATGCCCGCCGCGCAGGACATCGCCACCAGCAGTTGCGCATGGTCGTCGATGGCATCGCGGTCGTCGCGCACGAAGATGCCCTGCTCGATGCAGAACACCGCGCGGCGCAGCGCCATCGCCTCGTCGCGCTCCCATTGCTGCGCCGCCTCGCGCACCAGGTACTCGACGGACGCGTAGTGCAGGTCGAGCTCGCTCAGGTCGTCGATGCACAGCATGGTCAGCTTTCGCTTTCTTTCTCGTAAATGGACAGCGACGAGCACGCGCCGCACTTGCCGCAGCCGGCCTTGATGTCGGCCGAGCGCAGGCCCGCCGCCACCACGCGCTCGCCCAGCGGCGCGAGCAGCGACTTCATGAACTCGGGCGTGGGCGCCGGATGGTCTTCGAGCGGCGTGCCGCTGATCGGCACGAAGGGCACGACGAAGGGGTACACGCCGCGCGCGAGCAGCTGGTCGCAGGTGTCGAGGATGGCTTCACGCGTATCGCCAAGCCCCGCCAGGATGTAGGTGCTGACCTGGCCGCGTCCGAACACGCCCACGGCCGCCTCGAAGGCGCTCATGTAGCGCGAGACGGGCACGCTCGCCTTGCCCGGCATGAGGCGTTCGCGCACCTCGGGCGTGACCACTTCGAGGTGCATGCCCAGCGTGTCGATGCCGGCCGCCTTCATGCGGTGGAACCACTGGTCGTCGTCGGGCGGCTCGCACTGGCCCTGGATGGGAATGTCGACCGCGGCCTTGATGGCGAAGGCGCTCTCGCAGAGGATGGCCGCGCCGCGGTCGGTGGCGTTGGGCGTGCCGGTGGTCATCACCATGTGCTTCACGCCGTCGAGCAGCACGGCGGCGCGCGCCACCTCGGCGAGATGCTCGGGTGTCTTGCGCGCCACGGTGCGGCCGGCCGCGAGCGACTGGCCTATCGCGCAGAACTTGCAGCTCTTCTTGCGGCTCTCGTAGCGGATGCAGGTCTGCAGCACCGTGGTGGCGAGCACGTCGCTGCCGTGCAGCGTGGCGATGTGCGAATAGGGCACGCCGTCGAAGGTCTGCATCGCGTAGAAGCGCGGCTGCTTCGGAAAGCTGATGCTTGCAATGGGAATGCTGCCGCGCATCACGCGGCTCATGCCGCGCGCGTCGGGCGCTTCGGCGGTGAAGGGCGAGTGCCAGGCCGTGGAGGTGTGGACCGGCACCATGATCGTGTGGCCGTCCACCGTCACCGCCTTGTGGTCCGAAGGCCCGGCGCCGCCGCGGCGGCTGGCAACGCCCGCCGAAGGATCAACCAGCCGCAACCCGAAGGACTGGAGCTCGGTCATCAGTTGCCGGCTGTCTTGCTGTGTCGTCGTGGTGGTCATGGTCGGAGCTCCGTTGAACAGGGGGTTGCGTGAGATGCATCGGCACGGTGGTTTGCGCTGGCCGGTCGTTGATGGCGAGCGACAGCAGTTCGGGCCGCGCGTAGTGGCCGACCGAATCCATCATTCGCTTGCGCTTGGCGATGAGCGCCATGTCGAGGTCGGCCACCACCATGCCTTCGCCCTCGGTGAGCGGCGGCGCGAGGTGCTTGCCTTCGGGCGAGACGATGGCCGTGTGGCAGCCGCCGCGCAGCGCCTTCTGCAGGTTGGCGTCGGGCGTGACCGAGCGGATCTGTTCGTCGCTGAGCCAGCCCGTGGCGTTGACCACGAAGCAGCCCGACTCCAGCGCGTGGTGGCGGATGGTCACTTCCATCTGCTCCGCGAAGATCGGGCCGACCAGCGAGCCGGGGAACTGCGCGCAGTGAATCTCCTCGTGCTGCGCCATCAGCGCGTAGCGCGCGAGCGGGTTGTAGTGCTCCCAGCAGGCCAGCGCGCCGACGCGGCCCACTGCCGTGTCGACCACCTTCAGCCCAGCGCCGTCGCCCATGCCCCAGACCATGCGCTCGTGGTACGTGGGCGTGATCTTGCGGCGCTTGAGCGCGAGCGTGCCGTCGGCATCGAACACCAGCTGCGTGTTGTAGAGGCTGCCGTGGTCGCGCTCGTTCACGCCGAGCACCACGACCATGCCGTGATGGCGCGCGCGCTCGGCCACGGCCTGCGTGACCGGGCCCGGCACGACCACCGCGCGTTCGGCCAGCCGCAGGTGCGGCGCCCCCTGCAGCACCGGCGGCAGCACGAAGCTGAAGTAGGGGTAGTAGGGCACGAAGGTCTCGGGGAAGACCGCGAGCTGCGCGCCCTTGGATGCGGCCTCGTCGATGGCGCTGCACACCCGGTCGAGCGTGCCGTCGGGCCGGTCGAAGTCGGGCGCGATCTGGATCGCCGCGGCACGCACGATGCGGGGTGTGGAAGCCATCGCCGGTGCCCTGCCTTACAGCGTCCAGGTGTCGAGGATGACCGCACCCGCCTTCTTGTGCAGCAGCACCAAGTCCAGCACGTCCAGCGGGTTGATCGGCGTGATGCCTTCGATCAGCGCGCCTTCGCCGTGGCCGTACAGCGCCTGCAGCGCGAAGCGGCAGGCGTAGACCTTGCCGCCTTCTTCCATGAACTTGCTGATCTGCTTGTTGAAGTTCTGGTGGCCCGGGAAGGCCTCGTCGCCCAGCGTGGGAAAGCCGCGCTGCACGCCCAGCGTCACGCCGGGGCCATACAGCAGCACCGAGGTCTCGTAGCCCTTGCGGCGCAGGCGCGTGGCCTGCAGCAGGTTCACGAAGCCGATGGAACCTTCGAAGGCGACCGTGTGGAAGGTGACGAGCGCCTTCTCGCCGGGGTCGGCCTTGACGTCTTCGAACACCTTCTCTTCGTAGTCGACGAGGTACTCGCCTTTCTCGTTGCGGGGGCGGGTGACTTTGGGCATGGGGTACTCCGGTTGAGGGGTTGAACGCAGGTCTTGCGTGCCTTTCTCTTTGCAGGCGATGTGCCAGCGTGCGGCCGGGTGCGTGCGATCAACTCGCGATCAATGCGCAGCGGTGCGCCTTGCGTGCGGATAAAAAATTTCGGAAGGCCGAAAAGGCGGGCACGCACAGAGGCTTCCGGCCGGTTCCTGCACCGCGACGACGCATCCGCCATGCGATCAATGCACCCGATCAATGAGGTTGATCGCACCCGATCGAAGCATCCGGCGCCTCCGGAGCAGGCGCGATTCCTGCGTGCTTGATCGGTGGCCCGATGCAATCAATGGATGCAATCAACTTCGACGATCCGCCCCATGCCCACGATCACCACCCACTGGCGCAAGCAGCTGCGCAACAGCGACCGGCCGGCCTACCTGCTGCTGGCCGATCTGATCGCCGACGACATCAAGACAGGCCGCCTTGGCGTGCGCGACCGCCTGCCTACGTTGCGCGAGCTCGCGGCCGACCTGGATCTCAACTACACGACGGTGGCGCGCGGCTATGCCGAGGCGCGCAAGCGCGGCCTGATCGACTCGCGCGCGGGCACCGGCACCTTCATCCGCTCCGGCAGCCCCAGCCTGCGGCTGCGTGGCGGCAGCGGCGCCGAGATGACGATGAACATGCCGCCCGAACCCGACGACGCGCACCTGATGGCACGGCTGCACGAGAGCGCGAGCCGTGCCTTCGCCGAGATCGACTTCCACGACCTGCTGCGCTACCAGGACTTCGGCGGCACCGCGCACGACCGCGAAGTGGCCTTGCAATGGCTGCGACCCTTCGTGCCGCATGCGGGCGTGGACCGCATCCTGGTGTGCCCCGGCATCCACGGCGTGCTCACGGCGCTGTTCTCGCAGCTCGCGCGGCCGGGCGAGCTGATCTGCGTGGAGTCGCTCACCTACCCGGGCGTGAAGGCCATCGCGGCGCAGCTGGGCGTGCAGCTGCACGCGCTGCAGCTGGACGACGACGGCCCCATCGCCGATGCCTTCGAGCATGCCTGCAAGACGCTCAAGCCCAAGGCGCTGTATTGCAACCCGACGCTGCTCAACCCCACGGCCGGCACCGTGTCGCGCGCACGGCGGGAAGCGCTGGCCGACGTGGCGCTGCGCTATGCCATTCCGATCATCGAGGACGACGCCTACGGCATGCTGCCGCGCCAGACGCCGGGCACCATCGCCACGCTGGCGCCCGCGCTCACTTACTACGTGAGCGGGTTCTCCAAATGCTTCGGCGCGGGGCTGCGCAGCGCATATGTGTGTTCACCGACGGTGGTGCAGTCGCAGCGCCTCGCAGGCGCGATGCGCGCCACCACCGTGATGGCCTCGCCGATCACCAATGCGCTGACCACGCTGTGGGTGGAAGACGGCACCACCGAGGCGATGCTGCAGGCCGTGCGCGCCGAATCGGTGGCGCGGCAACTGCTCGCGACGCGCCATCTGGGCGACAGCGGGTTGCAGGCGCACCCCGAGGGCTTTCATGCGTGGCTGCCGCTCACGCCGGGCTGGAGCCCGGTGGAGTTTGCGTCCTACCTGCGCACCCAGAACGTGGGCGTGGTGGCGAGTGCGGCATTTTCGACGGATGGCGATCCGCCGGATGCGGTGCGCATCTGTCTGGGCGGGCCGATGTCGCGGGAGCAGTGCGATCAGGCGCTCAGGCTCATCGCCGATACGCTGGCGCATCCGCTGCATCCGCACTCGACATTGCAGAAGCGCGGTTAGCCGATCACATGGGAGCGGGATCGAGGCGTCGGCAGAGCTGATGGCACGATCTGCTGTAGCGACTCGCACAACCGCAGTCTGCTTTGTGCGAGCCCCCCATTGCAGCACCGGCGCGAGGGGCACGCGGCCTAGACTTTTGGACATCCAAAAGCCCGACCTCAGCCCCTTTTCCAAAGGACCAACTCCGTGAACTCCTCCATCGTCGAACGCCTCCAGAGCGCTGGCCATCTGGACCGCATGTTCATCGACGGCGAGTGGGTGCTGCCCCAGGGGCAGGCTCGCGCCTCTGTCATCGACCCGTCGACCGAGGAACCCGTTGCGGAGATCGCGCTGGGAACTGCGCAGGACGTCGATGCGGCGGTGGCCGCGGCGCGGCGCGCCTTCGCCGCCTGGTCCGTGAGTTCCGTCCAGAGCAGGATCTTGCTTCTCGACCGTGTCCACACCCTGATCCTCGAACGGGCAGAGTCGTTCGCCCAGGTGATCTCGCAGGAGATGGGCGCTGCCATCGGCTTTGCGCGCAGCACACAGGTGCCGGTCGCGGCGCAGCACATCCGCGTGGCACGGGACAATCTGGCCAGCTATCCGTTTCTCACCCATCGGGGGGACGTGGCCATCATGCGCGAGGCCATCGGCGTGTGCGGCTTGATCACCCCCTGGAACTGGCCGCTCTACCAGATCACCGCCAAGGTCGGGCCGGCCTTGGCGGCGGGATGCACGCTCGTCCTGAAGCCCAGCGAACTGTCGCCGCTGAGCGCCCTGCTCTTTGCGCAGGTGATGCAAGACGCCGGCATCCCCCCGGGCGTTTTCAACCTGGTGAGCGGCACCGGGCCGGAGGTCGGCGCCGCGCTGTCGGCGCATCCGGACGTGGACATGATCTCGATCACCGGCTCGACCAGGGCCGGCGTCCTGGTGGCCCAGGCCGCCGCCCCGACGGTGAAGCGCGTGGCCCAGGAACTCGGCGGGAAATCGCCCAACGTGATCCTGCCGGACGCGGACCTGGCGCGGGCCGTGCCAGCAGGGGTGGCGGCCGCCTTGCGCAACGTCGGCCAGTCGTGCAGCGCGCCGACGCGCATGATCGTGCCGCGTGAGCACCTCCAGGAGGTCGAGCGCATCGCGCACGAAGCGGCGTCCGGCTTCGTCGTGGGCGATCCGCGCTCCGAGCAGACCACGCACGGCCCTGTGGCGAATCGCGCCCAGTTCAATCGGGTGCAGGAAATGATCGGCATCGGAATCGCCGAAGGCGCGCGGCTCGTTTGCGGCGGCCCCGGTCGGCCCGAGGCCTTGAGCCGCGGCTTCTACTGCCGCCCGACCATCTTCTCCGCGGTGCATCCCCGGATGCAGATCGCGCAAGAGGAGATCTTCGGGCCGGTACTCGCGATCATTCCGTACGACAGCGTCGACGAGGCCGTGGAGATTGCCAACGACACCGTCTACGGCCTGGGGGCTCACGTCCAGGGGCAGGACCTTGCAGCGGCACGCGCCGTCGCGGCGCGCATCCGCTCGGGGCAGGTGCACATCAACTATCCGGCCTGGAGCCCCCATGCGCCCTTCGGCGGATACAAGCGCTCGGGAAATGGCCGCGAATACGGCATCGAGGGCCTTGAGGAATACCTGGAAACCAAAGCCATTCTCGGCTTCCAGGAAAGCAGCGAAAGCGTCCAGGCTTGAACCGGCGAGCGAAATTCATCATGTCCCCTCCGCTGCACGCCATCAACACCTCTTCCACCCTACCAGCCTCCGCTGACGTCGTCGTGATCGGCGGCGGCATCATCGGCGTCTTTACCGCCTACTACCTGGCCAAGCGCGGTGTGTCGGTCGCCCTGGTCGAAAAGGGAAGGATCGGCGCCGAGCAATCGAGCCGCAACTGGGGCTGGTGCCGGCAGCAGAACCGGGACGCTCGCGAACTGCCGCTGGCCAGCAAGAGCCTCGACCTGTGGGAACAGTTTGCCGCCGAGAGCGGTGAAGACACGGGGTTTCATCGCTGTGGGTTGTTGTATCTCAGCAATGACGAGGCCGAAATTTCCCGCTGGGCCAGCTGGCGCGATTTCGCGAAAACCGCAGGCGTGACGACTTACATGCTGAGCGGCCGAGAAGCCGCCGAGCGCGGGCAGGCGACCGGCCGCGCCTGGAAAGGCGGCGTCTTCTCGCCCACCGATGGCACCGCCGATCCTGCCAAGGCTGCGCCCGCGGTGGCCGCTGCGCTCATCAAGCTCGGGGGCAGCGTCCATCAGAATTGCGCGGCCCGTGGCATCGAGACGGAGGGCGGAAGAGTCAGCGGCGTCATCACGGAAGCCGGCGTCATCAAGACCAGGACGGCCGTGCTCGCAGGTGGCGCCTGGGCGTCCTCGTTCTGCCGCCAGCTTGGCATCCGTTTTCCCCAGGCCTCGATTCGTCAGTCCATTCTGAGCGTGTCCCCTGTGGAGCATCGCTTGCCGGCTGCCGTGGTGAGCGCGAGCGTGTCCGCCACGCGCCGCAACGACGGACGCTACGCGTTGGCCATCAGCGGCCGCGCGCGCGTGGACGTGACGCCTCAGCTCATGCGCTTCGCTCCGCAGTTCGTGCCCATGTTCGCCAAGCGCTGGCGCAGCCTTCGTCCGGGAGGCCTGGAAGGCATGCGTGGTGGCCATGAAACGCTGAAGCGGTGGCGGCTCGATGCGCCGACGCCGATGGAGCGCGTGCGCATCCTCGATCCGAAGCCCGATTTGCCCACGATCAGGGAGACCCACCGCCGCGCCGTCGAACTGCTGCCCCAACTTCGCGATGCCAAGATCACGCACGCCTGGGCTGGCTATATCGACAGCACACCGGACGGTGTTCCCGGCATCGGCGAGTTGCCGTCCATGCCGGGTTTCATCCTGGCTGCGGGCTTTTCCGGGCACGGCTTCGGCATCGGCCCTGGCGCCGGCCACCTTATCGCGGACCTTGCCACCGGTGCCGAACCGATCGTCGATCCCATACCGTACCGGCCCGAGCGGTTCAGCGACTCGGCATGGGGCAAGGTCGCTGATTTCTAGGCCGCGCCTGCGACGCGCAGAACCCTGCCCTGCATCCATGTTTTCGAGCGATGTGATCGTGATTGGTGGCGGCCTGGTCGGCACCGCAGTGGCCTACGGGCTGGGCCAGCTTGGCAAGAAGGTCATGGTCCTGGATGAAGGCGACGACGCGTTTCGCGCTTCGCGCGGAAACTTCGGCTTGATCTGGGTTCACGGCAAGGGCCGCGGTGTTCCCCACTATGCCCGCTGGACCCGGGAGTCCGCCCGGCAGTGGCCCGCGCTCGCCGCGCGACTTCAGGACGAAACCGACATCGATGTCCAGGCCAGGCAGAACGGCGCTTTCAACCTGTGCTTTTCCGAGGCCGAACTCGAGGCGCGCAGCGAGCGGCTTGCCACCGTGCGCGACGAGGTGGGCGGCGACTACCCCTACGAGATCCTGGACCGCGCCGCTCTGCTGCAGCGATTGCCCCACGTCGGACCGAAGGTGGTCGGCGCCAGCTACTCGCCGATGGATGGCCATGTCAATCCGCTCAAGCTGCTGCGCGCCCTGCACTCCGCATGCAACCAGCGGGGCGTGATGCTGAAGACAGGCCACGGGGTGGAGCGCATCACGCACGCAGATGGCGTGTTCACGGCGCACGTCCGGGATCAGCAGTTTCGCGCGCCCAAGCTCGTCCTGGCCGCGGGGCTGGGCAATGCGCGCCTGGCCGGTCAGGTCGGACTCCATGCGCCGGTGCGGCCGAATCGCGGGCAATTGATCGTCACCGAACGCTGCGAGAAGCTCTTCGACTATCCCACGGGCCATATCCGGCAAACCGACGAGGGCGGCATCCAGATCGGGGAGTCCATGGAAGATGCGGGCTTTGACGACAGCACGACGACCAGCACCTTGGCCGAACTCGCGCGCCGCGCCGTCGCCAGTTTTCCCATGCTCGGCCGGCTCAACGTGGTCCGGGTATGGGGCGCGTTGCGGGTGATGACGCCCGACGGCTATCCGATCTACCAGGAATCGACATCCTGCCCAGGCGCCTACGTCGTCACGTGCCACAGCGGCGTGACCCTCGCGGCGGCCCACGCCTTTCGCATCGCCCCGTGGATCAACGGCGCAGCCGCACCCGAGGAGCTTGACGCGTTTCGGGGGGACCGTTTTCCCGCCGCAGAGCATCCGGCACAGGCCCTGGATCATCACCATGCCTACTGAACCGCTCTTTCGCCCGATCTCGGCCGGCGCCGAGCCCTTCATCGATGTCGAGTTCGACGGTCGCCGGCTTGCGGTGCCGGGCCAGCGCTCTGTCGCTGCTGCCTTGCTGGTAGCCGGTGTGTCGCGCTTTCGTTCCACTCCCGTGTCGGGTGCGCCGCGTGCTCCCTACTGCATGATGGGCGTGTGCTTCGAATGCCTGCTGGAAATCGACGGCGTGGCCAACACCCAAGCCTGCCTCGTGACGATCCAGCCGGGCATGAAGATCCGCTCGCAGGAAGGCGCGCGCCGTGCAGTGTGATGCGGTGGACGTCGCCGTGGTGGGCGCGGGTCCGGCAGGCCTCGCAGCGGCCGCCGCCGCGGCCGAACTGGGACTGTCGGTCGCATTGCTCGACGAGCAGGCGCATCCGGGCGGCCAGATCTATCGCGACGTCACGCAGGCCGGTGTCGATCGGCTGCAGGTGCTCGGGGACGACTACGCCGCAGGCCGGGCCCTGGTGGAGCGCTTCTCGCAATCGACAGCGCGGCACGTCGGCGGCGCGGCCGTCTGGAACATCTCCCGCGATCGCGTCATTCACTACTTGAAGGATGGGCGATCCCGGTCCATGACGGCCGGCCACGTCATCTTGTGCACCGGCGCGATGGAGCGGCCATTTCCGATTCCTGGCTGGACGCTGCCCGGCGTGATGACGGCCGGGGCGGCGCAAATCCTTCTCAAGAGCGCGGGCGTGGCACCGTCGCAGCCGGTCGTGCTGGCCGGCTGCGGACCGTTGCTGTACCTGCTGGCCTGGCAATATTTGCGGGCCGGTGTGCGCATCGGCGCCATCGTCGATACCACGCGGCGTGGCGACTGCCTGCGGGCCCTGCCCCATCTCGGCGGCGCCCTGGCGGGATGGCGCGACCTGAGAAAAGGCCTGGGCCTGATCCGCAGCATCCGCGACGCCGGCATCCCCCATCACCGTGCCGCAACCGACCTCGCCGTGGAAGGCGGCGAACAGGCCACGGCCCTGCGCTTTCGTGTGGGAGCCACGTCTCACCGCGTGCAGTCCGATCTCATCCTGCTGCACCAGGGCGTGGTGCCGAACAATCAGATCACGGCGTCGCTGCGCCTGGCGCACCGTTGGGACGACCAGCAGCTGTGCTGGGTGCCGGCGGCCGATGCCTGGGGCCGCCTCGAGCTGGACGGCCTCCTGATCGCCGGGGACGGGCGGGGCATCGTCGGCGGCTCGGCAGCGGCCTTGCAGGGGCAGCTTGCCGCCCTGGCCGCGGCGCACGACGCCGGGCGCTTGTCCGAACCCGAACGCGACCGCCGGGCCGAGCCGCTGCGATCGGCGCTTCGTCGCCAGCTGCACATCCGGCCTTTCCTCGATGTGCTCTACCGTCCGAAGATCCAGCATCGCGTGCCGGCCGACGACGTGATCGCCTGCCGCTGCGAGGAGGTCACGGCCGGCGAACTGCGCCGATCGGTTGCCCTGGGCTGCCAGGGGCCGAGCCAGGGCAAAGCCTTCACGCGTTGCGGCATGGGCCCCTGCCAGGGCCGCCTTTGCGGCCTCACCGCCACCGAGGTCATCGCGCATGAGCGCGGCGTCTCTCCGGCCGAGGTCGGCCACTACCGGGTCCGCCCTCCCATCAAGCCGATCACGCTTGAAGAGCTGGCCGCACTTTGACCTAAGTTAATAATATATACGGGATTTTCTTCAATCCGTTCGATTTGCGGGAATTTTCCCGCCCCCCGGTTTAACATCGGCGGATGGAATGGCCATCCGACCTTTCACTCTATCCGAGATATCTCCATCCGCGGATTAAGAAGGGGTTCGGCCTCGGTGTGGGCGAGTACTACCTACCTTGGCTTCGAGTTCGGGACGTTCGCTCCGAGGGAACTTCGGCCAACATCTTCGGCATCAAGCTCCGTCGCCGCCTGCATCTCTTGTCCGGCTTGGAATCGACCTACTATGGCTTGGTCGAGCGAGAGTCCGATGTCATCGACATTCGAGAGCAATTTCCGATTCTTGATCTGAAGAGCACCCTGCGTCTCTGTGCAGCGCATCAGATTCGGCATACCCAAGTCGGCAGATTCCCCGAGCCTTTCACCATCGATTTCCTCATCACACGTCGAACCTCGGCCGGCCTTCGCTACGAAGCCCGCAGCATCAAGACTCCCGAGGACGCCAAAAACCCAGAGATACAGGCAAGATTACGCATCGAATACGAGTGGTGCTTGGCCAACGGCATTCCTTGGGCATTGGTCTCGACCGAAGATTTTACGAAGGAGCTTGCAAGTTCGCTCGTTTTTGTTCGCGCCTGGTTCAAACATCGCTACGAGCCGAATCTCGAGCAGGCGATGCAGTTCTCGGAGCAATTTTTATCGGTCTACGAGCCCAACCGCGCGCTGAAGCCACTCATCGCACGAGCAGCCAAACGCCTGGGACAGAGTGAGGATCTTGCGCAAGATGTGTTCCGCTATTGCGCCTGGTCGTCCTTGATCGAGGTCGAGTTGCGCCGCAAAGTCCTGTTGAATCTGCCTCTGGTTCTGATGAATCACCATGGATGACTTCGGCTTCATACCGCTCGAGCCTGGCATAGCGCCATCGGTGGGATCTGTTCTTCGCCTTGTGGCCGGCTCCAGCCAGCAGTTTCTTCGAATCACCCACTTGTTCGACAGAAATGCGTACGTCATGCAGGTGTCTTCGCCAGAAGGCGCCAGGGACGCCTCGAAGCCCCGTCGGATCACCGTCGCACAGATGAATTCCTGGCTCCAGGACGGCACTGCCATCCACGGACGCTTGCCGCTTCCCTCGGAGTTTCTCGATGCAGCGACCACAACCGACGAGGCCGAGATTGCATTCCGAGCATCCCTACTCGCGTGGATCGCGCCTTTGATAGCGCAATTCGACAACGAAAGAACTCTCGCTGGCCGTGAATTCAAGGCCCGGGTTTGTGCGCGAGCGAAGGAACTGCAGATGAGCGAAACCACCCTTCGCCGGCTGCTGCTGCGGTACTACTACTTTGGGCGCCTACCGGCCGCACTTACCCAATTGCGTCCAGGCCGTTCGCCGCACAAAGGTCCGCTGCCTGCTGCGCCACCCCACACAGCGCGCAAACGACCAGGCCCCAAGGCGGTGCTGGAGAAGAAGCTGGGGCCGAACGATTTTATCGTCGAGAGGGAAGACATCGAAGACATGGTTGCGTCGGTCACCACCAGCGTCAAAGCGGGCAGATCGACGATTACCCAGGGATGGGAGGACTATCTTAGAAAGGGTGGGCCTTTCGAGGAACGTCATCCAAAATTGCATCGACGTTTTGTCAAGAAGGCATGCCCGTGTCCCGTGACTTACGCGCAGTTTCGCGGCTACGTTCAGACCGAGGGCCAATATTCAGACGAAGTCATGGCCGGCATGCCAAGCCTGAATCCGCTTCGCGCCAGCGCTCGCGCCCTGCTCGCTTCTGGACCCGGGGAGATCGCGGAAATCGATGCGACGGGGGGGCGGATTTTCATCGTCGACAGCGAGACCGGCGCGGAAATCGGCAAGCCGTGGATCTACGTCCTCATCGACCGGTGGAGTCGATTCGTGCTGGGAATTTATGTCACGGCGAACGCGCCGTCCTGGGAGGAACTCAAGCAGGTTCTCCTGGTCGGCTTCACTGCTCGCGACAAGCGCTTCGAGCCACTCGGAATCCACGTCGACGAGAACCGCTGGCCAATCGGCCGAGTTCCGTCCGTGATCGTGCAAGACCGCGGCTCGGAGTTCATGTCGAACAACATGGCCACGGCAGCTGTCGACAATCTGCGCATCGAGTTGAAGACTGCCCCTCCGCGTTGTCCTGACGCCAAGGGCATTGTCGAGCGGGTCATTCGCGAGCTCAAGCAATCGCTGGTCGACGAGGGCATGAAGGGCGCCTTCACCAAGCGGGTGATGGACTACGACACCAAGCTCAAGGCAAAAAAAGCCAAGGCCGCGGCGGCGCATTCCTTGGTCGACGTCTACCGCGCGTTGGTGCGTGTCGTCGACAAGCACAACAACAGGCCGCACAGGACGTTGGAAAAGTACAACGTGCTTCGCGCGGCAGGCATTCCGCCGACTCCCAGGGAAGCGTATCTCTGGGGATTGACCAACCTTACGGGCATGCGGTCCCCGCCACTGACCGATGACGACTACTTTCGCCTCTTGCTCACCACCGGGCAAGGTTCCCTGGCCAACGGCCTGTTGAATTTCGAGAGCCGCAGCTACTTTGCCGTCAATGAGCCCGCCCAGCGTTTGGCGAGAGCTTCCACCGGAAAACGCAAGCCCATCGAAGTGCGGTTCGACAGATTGGAGCGCCCCGAGATTCACGTCGCAATGCCGGAGGGTCCATGGGCACGATGGCGCATGACGGAACGGGATCTGCAGTCGGCCCACGGCATCACGCTCGAAGACGAGCACATGAAAGCCTCGAAATCAAAGCTCATTGTTGCCGAAAGCAGAAACGATGCGCTCATTGACGCGGTGGTTCAGCCGAAGATGGGAAAGATGCCCCGCATGCCGGCGAACCGCGAGCCCTCTTCGCGAGAAGACGTTGCGGCCATGCGCAAGAAAGAGAGCGAAAATCTCAAGCGTGCGTTCTCGGGAAAATCATCAGCAAAGGTGGCGAACAAACCGGCACGAACTTCGAAGAAGACAGCGGCCGAGGGCGCGAACAAAACGCCCTCCTGGCAGGAACTCGAGCGACAGGAACGTGCGCAGAGCATTCTCAAGGCACGCGACAAGTTGCGCGGCCGGGGGCAATCCTGACCGTCTTGTTCGGCGCATCTAAAACAAAGGCCCGTTTTCGCGGACGAGCCACAAGGCCATCGCCAGTCGCACGTCCTTCTCAATCGCTTCCCGAAGGGGGCGCTTTGACAGATGACTCATGAACAAGACCATCCATATCGCGGCCCAGTACACGAAGACCGGCGCACGGATCTTCGATGGCAACCCGTTCATTGAAGCACTCCCTCCGCTGGAGTCGTCGAAGCAAGACATCGTCGAGCGGATGACGTACCTGCCGCCCGAGCCCACTTCGGCGGACCGGAAGGCCAGCGAGATCGTGCGCATTGCGGAGCTCGCGATGCTGAACACCATCGTCTACCCCTTGAGCGAATACAAGCGCGCGGGGACGAACGCGACCCAGAACATCCGGGAAACCTATGTGGGGCGCAATCCGATCACCACCCAGGACACGACGCGCCGGCGGGCCTTGGCGCTGCGCGACAGGAAAGCTACCAACCTCGCCTTTCCATCGAACTTCGCCTCGACCGCGCGGGGTCAAGCGCTCCTGGGCTATAGCGGCTGCAGCAAGACGACGTTTGCGAACGCATTCTCGCTGCCCTATGACGTGGTCATTCACCACACCCGGTTCAACGATCTTCCTTTCGAGCACAGGCAACTGCCTTGGGTCAAACTGCGCGTTCCCCATGACGCGACGCTCAAGAGCCTCTGTCTGCAATTCTTCACCACCGTCGACCGGATGCTCGGCGACACTCAGTTTTTGAAAGAGGCCCAGCGCGCCGACAGTGTCGCGGCAATGGCGCTCGTCATGTCCCGCGTGTGCGACCGGGTCGCCGTGGGTACGATCTTCATCGACGAAGTCCAGAACCTCCGGTCCGCGAAAAATGGACATGCGGAAATTGTTCTGAACTTTCTCAGCGAGATCATCGAATCCGCCGGAATCTCGCTGTTGATCGCAGGCACGCCGGCCGTCCAACAGGTCATCGCACGCAGCGTTCGCAATATCCGCAAGGCCACCAGCGGCGGAGACAACTGGTTCGGTCTGCTGAATGTGGCCGACGGAGAGTGGGAGGCGTTTGCGGAGTGCTACTGGGAATACCAGCTTGTTCAAAAAAAACGCCCCCTCACCAAAGAAACGTTGAAGGCCTGGTACCAGTGCAGCGCAGCCAATCCGGCATTTGCGGCGTTGAGCTTCAACCTCGCGCAACGCCTGGAGATTGGCGGACGCGAGTTCATCGACGAGACCTCCTTCCAGCGCGTGGCCAAGCATGACATGAGCACTCTCGGGCCGGCCGTTTCGGCGCTGCTGTCGGGCAAACAGGAGGTACTGCGCAACTTCGACGACCTGTTTTTCTGGACCGGCAGCGATGCGCTCGGGGAATTGATCTACCGAATTCCGTCCCAGGAAGATTGGCCGCAGGCCGAAGAGTTCGCCGATGTCGTATCCAAGGAGGCCGAAGCAGAGGCCCAAGCGCAGGAGGAGAAGAACGGGGACAAAGCAGAGAATAAGGCCCGGTCCGGTGGGGCGAAGTCGGGAGGAACCGGCTCGCGCAAGACGCGCAAGGCATCGCCGTCCGAATCCCTTGCATCGCAGGAGCCGCTTCCGACAGTCGATCCGTTCTCCCGTTCTGCTCCTCCCTCTGGCACCTGAATCGAAAACCGAGTATTCGCACGCATCAAGCACAGCCCGCCCATTCGGTGCCGAACCTGCTCCTCGCGTCGCTGTGGCCCGTCAACACGATGAACGGAATCCCATCAACCTCCTATATGTCAATCTCGGCTCACTACGAGCACTCAGGGAGTGGCGTGACGCCGGGCAATCCACTGATCGATGCTCTGCCGCTCGATGCCAACGTGCAGGATACCCGTCGGAGGCTGTCTTACTTCCCTCCCAAGCCCGGCCCCGGCGAACGCAAGAGCAGCGAGCTTGTGCGAATCGCAGAACTTGCGCGCTTGGGACAACTGTGCATTCCCCTGAAGGCACACAACAGGGCATCGATTCAGCTCAGCCGCCTGATCAGACAGGCATATGAGCGTCGGAACCCATTTTCAGTCGAAGACCTCCAACGCCGCCACCGGATCGCGCTGGCCGATGCGTCGAGCATCCCCCTGGCGGCTTCGCCGGACGACAAGGCCCTGACTCTGGCCATCCTCGGGGTCAGCGGCAGTGGCAAAAGCACGTTCGCCGATGCTTTCGGGCTTCCGTTCAATGTCGTCATCGAACACCGCTCCCATGCAGGCCGTTCGTTGAACCTGCGGCAGATTCCATGGATGAAGTTGCGCATGCCGCATGACGGCACGTTGAAGGCCCTGTGCGCACAGTTCTTCGCGCGTGTTGACAGCATCCTGGGGACCACCAACTACGCACAGGCCGCCAGAAGCGTGCGGCTGCTGAGGCACATCGCGCCGCTCATGCAGCAGGTGGTCACAGCGATCTCCCTGGGCGTGCTCGTGCTCGACGAGTTCCAGAATCTACGCTCTGCAAAAGGCAAGGAGCTGCACCTGCTTCTGGAATTTCTTCTCACGCTCAGCAAAGTCACCGGCGTGGCCATCGTGATCATCGGCACGCCAGCGATCGACCGGGTGCTGCCCAAGCGGGATCGCGCCAAGCTCGGGCTGTCGACGGCCGGCGAATGTGGCTTCGCCCCTCTGCGCGGACAGGACTGGAAAGAATTCGGCGATCGTTACTGGGAGTACCAGTTTGTCAAGAACCCGGGGCCGCTGACGCCGGCCATACGGGCTGCATGGTACCGGGCAAGCGCCGGCAATCCCGGTTTCGCCTCCACGAGTTTCGTGCTGGCGCAACGCCTGGAAATTGGTGGCCGGGAGCAGCTTGACGCCGCCTCTTTCGAGCGGGTAAGGTACACCGAGATGGCCACGCTGGGACCGGCCGTGCAAGCCTTGCGGCGCGGAGACCGTCGCAGTTTGGCGGAATTCGACGATCTTTTGCCTCGATCGGACGCAGGGTCGCTGATGGATCTTTTTACAGGTGTTCCTCGGCCAAATTCCGAAGGCAAGGGGCCGGACGCAGGCGAGTTCGAGGATTTCGCAGCCGGCGTTTCTACGTCCTTCACAAAGTCGCGGCAATCAACGGCAAAGGACCGCGTGTCGCGTCGGAACTAAAGCCAGGCGCTGGAAGGAGCGAGTGCGTGGTTCTTCGGGAAGCGGGCTCCTTGAAAGGTCGCCATGCTGCCCTATTTCCCAGTTCATTTGCCCGACGAACTCCTCTATGGTCATATCGGAAGGTATCGAGCGTTGAATGCAGCGAGACCAATCCGCGGCTTTCTGTTGGAGGTATTCGGGAGTGCGACATGCATTCCCAGCGCGGACTTACCGACCCGCCTGCAGGATCTCATGCATCACCTGGAGTGGATCCATCCCTACGACAGCCTGGAGAAGGCCGTTTCGCGGACCACGCTCTATCCTTACCACCGCCTGTTCATGCCGCCCGAGCGCTGGGCACGGCTGCTCGCCGCGGCAGGCGCCAGTGGCCCGATGAACGTCAAGATGTTCACCGGTCTGGTCGCACAACGCTTCGGCGCCTCCGTGTGCCTGCGCAGCTGCGCACAATGCTCCCGGGATGCATGGCAACGGCACGGCGGCCCCTACTGGCTGCGCGCGCATCAGCTGCCTGGCGTTGTCGTTTGCGTCCATCATGGTTGCAGGCTGGACCACCATTTCGTGCAGAGCTGCGCGACCGACCGCCAGGAGCTCCGGCCATGCCCACTTCCTCAGGACAAGTCGGCCATCGACGCGGCCATGAGCGACGAGGTGCGCCAGCTCGACGCCCACGAAAGTGCCGAGAACGCGCGGTGGCGATTCGCTCATCTGTCAAGGCAGGCGCTCGAATTCGGAGCGACCGATATTGTTACGCCCAATGCGACGACGGTCGTCCGAACTTACCGACGGAGGTTGGCAGAACTCGGCTATGGACGCGGTCGCGAGCAGATTCGCTGGGAGCGGTTGTCTACCGATCTCCTGGCGCGTTTCGATGGTTTCAGAGATTGGCCCGTTGGGCTGCGTCTGAGCACGTTGACCCGTGGCAGCCTGGGCTGGGTTCATGGCCTCGTGCGCCGGCCCGAACGCCTTTCGCACCCGATGTGCCATCTGCTGTTGATCGACATGTTGTATGGCAGTCTGGACGCCTGGCTGCAGGCGATGGATGAAACCTCGCAAGCGTCTCGCGATAAGTCCGCGGTACCGCGTGTTGCGGTCGAGGCAGAGGTTGGCAGTTCCAACTCTGACATGGAATTCCTTCTCAGGGACAGCACGCTGTCATGTCGCAGCATTGCCGCGCTGGCCGGCCTGGCGACGACGACGGTCGTGCAGATGCGCCGCCGGCTCGGCATCGACGTTCCGCGATGCAGCAAGCACTTGAGCCTCTCTTTAATCGAATCCGTCCGCGCGCGTTGGGCCGATGGGGAATCGGTCGCAGCGATCATGAACGATCAGGCTCTGTCTGCCTCAACGCTCTATCGCATTCTCTCTTCGGACCCGCGGACTCGTCAGGAACGCGAGCAAGTGTTGCTCGCTGAAGCGAACGACTCCCATCGCCGCGCCTGGCTGACGGCTCGAAAGCTCTCGCCATGCGCCTCGATCACAGAAATTCGCCGACAGGTGCCGGCGACTTACGCGTGGCTCTACCGGCATGAACGCGCCTGGCTTGCCGACAACTCGCCACCCGCGCAGAAGCGTTCACCGCCGACCGCCCGCGTGAACTGGCCGCAGCGTTCCGCGCTCTTCGCTCGCACGTCGGAAGGGGCTGCGGCACGCATGCGGTCGGATGCCGAGCGCAAGCTTCGTGTTTCCACTTCTGCGCTCATGCGCCAGATCGGTCCCTCCACGACCATCCGGCGCAACCTTCATCGCATGCCCGAGCTTCAGCTGGCGCTGCGAGAAGGCAGTGAAAGCATCCAGGCGTTCCAGAATCTGCGGGTGCGTCGGATATGCTCGGCCCTGAGCGACATTTTTGGCGAGCCGGCACCGTGGCGGGTGATGCGAATTGCGGGCCTGCGCGTGCTACCACCAGGTTAGACGCGAATACAGCGTTGTCGAACCGCAACAGTCAGGCAGGTGCGAGCGCGGAGCCGAAGTGGCGGTCGTGTCGCCGCCTGTTTCAGGCCGACTCCCTCTCATTTGCTGAGCCATTGCAAATCCCGTACGCGGATCTTGCTTCCCCCTGCTGTCTCCCCTGCCCCGCTCCAGCGCAACGTGCCTTCGGAAGATTCCTTTGGAACGCTGACCCAGTCGATCAAGCGTCTGCCCATATCGAGCGACTCAGACCCTCGCCGACTGATCATCGCGTTCTTGCCCCCGCCGTTCGTGGATGAATTGCTTGGCAGCTGGCTCGAACGCGTCGCGCTGGTCAACGCGCTCGAATCCCCGATGACGCTGCTGCGCATGACTGGCCTCAACCGCGCGCTCTGCAATGCGCAGACCATGGACATCCCGCAGCCGACCCAACGTTGGGTTGACCTATTCACTCACCTGGATGTTGATTCGCAGTGGGCGACGAACGCGCTGAGCACTTATCCGTACTGGCGATGCCTCGAAACTCGGCGCAACCTCCCACCCTCGACGCTGGGTCAGTCTCGGCTGCTCGAGGTGCGCCGGTCCCACGCACGACACTGGCTGCAGCTGTGTCCATCCTGCGTCGCGCATGACCTTGAGCACCTCGGCGTTACCTACCTCCGACGCGCGCATCAGTTGCCAGCCACCATCGTCTGTCACGAACACGGCGACCGGCTGATTTCCCGCTGCGGCGCATGCAACGCAATTCTCCGCCCTGCCGTCATGCGCAAATCTTTCGATCTCGCGTCCCGCGGCGCCTCCTGCGCCTGCGGCTGGGACTTGCGCCACGGCAGCGACCAGCCCAAGCCGGCGGGGGCTTGGCAAGTTCTCGCCATCTTTGAAAAGGAATGCCTGAACCTTCCTGCCGGGGTCCTCGCGGGCGAGCACCCTCGCCTGGCGCTCGCACATGCACTTCGCGATCATGACGCACCAGCGACGTTGCTTTCTCAGGCATATGGCCCGGATCACCAGCAATTCTTGCCGTGGCGCCTTCGAAAACTCAGCGCGAGGAACAAGACCACAACGGCGTCAATGCGCCATTTAAGCCCTCCGATCCTTTGCGCGATGTTCACTGCAGGCGGTTTTGATTCCCACAGCGCGCTCGAGTTGGTGAAGGCGACGGCTGGCAGTGTGCAGTCTCATCAGCCGCGACGAACGCGCGCTACCCTGATGCAACCGACCTCGCTGGAAGAGGCGAAGGACTGCGTTCGCACACTGCGTGCACAGGGCTATGCGCAAACATGGGGGGAACTTCGCCACAAAGATCGCTTCGTCTTCTGGTTTTTGGCACTGCAGGGGTGGGAATGGCTCGTCGAGCAATTCGGTCAGCCCCGCCTTTCACTGAAAATTCCCACGATCGAGCACGACCGTGAAGCCCTGCGCAGCGGGACAGCGAGTTTCACAGCCAATCTGGAAGCGGCGGCGCGTGCGCATTGCCGCGACCGAGCCTGGCTTGCTCGCCTCGGGAAGACAACAAAAGCCGCTGTTCTTACCGCACGCATTGCCGAACAAATTCGCATCATCCTTGCTGCAAAAGCGCAGGCGACGGCCCCATCGGCGGAGCGCCCACAAAAATTCACAAGCCGGCACGCTGCAGCGGCGATTGGAAAATCATTTGCGCACGTGAACAGCCTGCGCGCGCATGTCCCGCCGGAAGGCGAGCCGTTGTATGAAAGCGCTGCTGACTTTCAGTGGCGTGTCCTGATATGGGCGGTGGGTGAACGGGTCAAGCGCGGGGAGCCGCTCTCGGGCAACTACGTCAGCAAAGAGGGCGGTCTCGTCAATACGCGGTTGATTCGTTTCATGGCCTGCACGGTCATTGCGCTCTTTGCCTGCGATGATCATGGCCAGCCGCTGGGGCCTTGGGTGGGGACTCGTGGATTTCGCAGTACGACTCATCAGCTTGACACACCCAGGTCGAGCACCGAAGGCCGCCCGTAACTGCTCAACAACGACCGTTGTTGACGTACTCACTCGCCTTTAGGCGGGATTGGTGCGAGGACTGTTGAGTTCCGCGATCTCTGACCCGAGAGGAGTGCCGCAGAAATCTTGGATTACCTGAAGGTAGTTCATGTACTCATACGAAGCGAATTCGAGCAGTGGAGGTCCATATCAAGCTGGGCAAACGAGTTGCCCCGACCTTCCCTCAGTTAGGCTATCCCATTGCTTCATAGCTAGTCTTGGTGTGGACCGGGTGGGCCTATTTCGCTCAGGCGACATCGCTGCTCGATGATCGCGCTTCCTATGACTTCGTACCGGTTTCTAGTGTTGCGTCATGAACAGGCCCTTGTCGAAGTGCACGCTGAAGATGGCGACCACCATAGTGACAGCCAGGACCGCAGCAGCGGGGCGCACGAAGAGGCCGAGGATCAGCGCCAGGCCCCCCTCCCGGCCAGCAGGGCCATTAGGTAACCGGGGACCAGGCCGATGGAGGCCATGAATTGGCCGATCCCTTCCAGGTCGTACCCGCCGAACCATCCGAACAGTTTCTGGGCGCCGTGTGCGGCGAAGATGAAGCCTGCTGCCAGTCGCAAGGCAAGCCGGCTCCATCCTGCTTCGGTGCTGACCGCGCCGGCAATCAGAGATTTGCTCGTTTCGTGTTCTCCCTTTTAAAGAGCTGATTGGTGTTCGCCAGAAGCTGGACGATCCGTTCGATCTGAAGCTGATTCACACGGTGCATCGCAAGGGGCATGTCCTGGAGGTCCGCCATGACCGCTAGCCTGCGTGTCCCGGCAACCTGCGTTGCTCGGCTGTCTGTCGACGCGTCTCTCCTTGAACTGAGGAGTTCCCGCATCGATCAGCGCACCATATCCGACGATCAGTCGATGAAGCGCACGGGCCAGCGCCCGCGCCCACCCCCGCCACCCGATGCGCGCAGGGGTCTCTGGTTTCATGGGTTCGTGCGCAACGGAGCCTCGAGCACATCGATCCGATAGAGCCTGGCCGCGTTGTCGTGAAAGAGCATCCGCTTGTGTTCCGCGGTTGCACCCGAGGCCAGCCTCTTCAGCGCATTCCAGACCACCCCGTAGCCGGCCGAGCTGCGATCGACCGGGAAGTTGCTCTCGAACAGGCACCGCCCCGGCCCGAACAGTTCGAGCACGGGTTCGACGAACGGCCTCCACGCGGCAGCCAGCTCCTGCGACGATGGCGGCGTCGCGCGGCTGCTGAAGTCGAAGCCGAACACAGCCGTTCCCAGGCCACCGAGCTTCACCGAAACGTTCGGGCACTGCGCCAGGCGCCTCATCCAGGGCAGCGCCTCCTGCAGCGCGGCGCCTTGGCGCCTGTCGTAGCGGCCTACGCCAAGCAGGCCGCCGACGTGATCGAGGATGAGTGGAATGCGCGGGAACGACGCCGCCAGGTCGAGCACATCCTCCAATTGCGTGTGATAGATCCAGGCATCGAAGCTCAGGCCGTGGCGCTCGAGGCAGGCATAGCCCCGCCGGAACGCGGGGTCCGCGTACAGGCGCGGCATCGGGCGCGCAAGCACGCCATGCCTGAACTCCGGGTGAAATGCACCGCTGTTGCGGATGCCCCGGAAGCGGCCTTGCCCCGCCACCGCCTGCGCGGCCAGCACGCCATCGACCGCCTCGCCCAAGCGAAGGTCCGCGTACCCCACGATGGCGGCGGCAACCCGCGTGTCGCGCTGGCGCAGGTTGACATCGTGGGTGGCGGCGATCACCGACTCGGTTTCTCCCACTGGGCGCAGCACCTCCGGCCCGTCGGCCCTGTATTGCCAGCCACATTGCACATAGACCGTCGCTCGGATGCGATGGCCTGCAATGTCGGCCAGCAGGTCCTCGGGCATGTAGCCGCCCCAGTGCTCCGAGAAGTGATGGTGCGCATCGATCATGGCCAAGCCGGGCTCGAGCGCCTCTTCGCGACTGGCCGCCAGCCAGGCCGGGTCGGCCTGCCGGTGCGCGATCTGCCGCAGCCCGGCGTTGTTGTTGTCGTCGGTCGGCATCGCGTCAGACCCCCAGGTAGGCTTTGCGGACATACGGGTCGTCGAGCAGCTCCGCACCCTTGCCCGATTTCACGACCTCGCCGCGTTCCAGCGCGTAGGCGTTGTGCGCCAGCCGCAGGGCCAGCCGTGCGTTCTGCTCGACCAGGATGATCGACATGCCGCCGGCGTTGAGTTTGCGGATCGCGTCCGCGATCTCGGCCACCACCTTGGGCGCGATGCCCAGCGACGGCTCGTCCAGCATCAGCAGCTTCGGCCGCGCCATCAGCGCGCGCCCGATGGCCACCATTTGCTGCTCGCCGCCCGACAGCGAGCCCGCGAGCTGGTTGCGTCGCTCGTGCACCCGTGGAAACAGCGCATAGATCTGCGTCAGCGATTCGAGCCGCTCGGCGGCCGACTTGATGGTGTGCGCGCCGACCAGCAGGTTCTCCAGCACGGTCATGCGGCCGAACAGCCGCCGGCCTTCGGGCGACAGCGCGATGCCGCGCTGCACGCGCTGCTCGGGCGACAGCCGGTGGATCTCTTCGCCGTCCAGGCGGATCGAGCCGCTGCTCATCGGCACGCTGCCGGCAATGGCCTTGAGCGTGCTGCTCTTGCCGGCGCCGTTGGAACCGATCAGCGCGACCAGTTCGCCCTTGTTCACGCGGAAACCGACCGAGCGGACCGCCTCCAGCAGGCGGTAGTGAACGCCGAGCTTCTCGACTTCAAGCATGGGCATAGTCAGGGGCTCCCAGGTAGGCTTCGACGACGGCGGGGTTGGTGCGGATGTCTTCGGGGCTGCCTTCGGCGATCTTCTCGCCGTGGACCAGCACCACGATGCGCTCGCAGATTTCCATCACGATCGCCATGTGGTGTTCCACCAGCAACAGCGTGAGGCCGTGCTCCTTCTGCAGCTTGCGCAGCAGCCGCGTGAGTTCGTTGCATTCCTCGTGATTCAAGCCGGCTGCGGGTTCGTCCATGAGCAGCATCGTCGGCTGCGTCGCTAGGCCGATCGCGATGCCGAGCTTCTTCTGCAGGCCGTAGGCCAGCGTGCCGGCGGGCACGTCGCGCCACGCCTGCATGTTCACGATCTCCAGGATGCGATCGACCTCCGCGTCGACCGCGCGGGGCGCGAGCAGCCCATGCGTGCGCCGCATCAGGCGCTGCGGTGCCGAGCCCTCGATGCGCGAGAGCAGCGCATGCTCGATGTTCGTTGCCACTGTCTCTTCCGCGAAGGTGGTGGTCGACTGGAACGTGCGCGCCAGCCCCGCCGCGACGATGAGGCTCGGCCGCAGACCGGTGACGTCACGGCCGTTCAGCCGCACGCGGCCGTGGGTCGGTGGCAGCGTGCCGCTGATGGTGTTGAACGCGGTGGTCTTGCCCGCGCCGTTCGGACCGATGAGCCCGACGATCTCTCCGGGGCGCACCTTGAACGACAGGTCCTTCACCGCCGCGAGCCCGCCGAAGTGCTTCGAGAGGCCTTCGACCTCCAGCAGATGGCCGCTCATGGCTTCGCCCTCCGTGCCGCCGCCATGGCCACGATGCCGGCGATGCCGCCGGGCAGGAAGCGCAGGATCAGGATCAGCGCCGCGCCGTAGAAGATGTGCTGCGTCTGCACCGCACCGCGAAAGAACTCGGGCAGCGGCGTGAGCACCAGCGCACCGACCATCGGGCCGTACAGCGACTTGCGCCCGCCGATCACCAGCATCGTGATGAACGCCACCGAGGCGCCGGTCGCGAACGATTCGGGCGAGATGAAGCCGATGTAGCGCGCAGTCAGCACGCCACCCAGGCTGGCAAGCACGCTGCCGCCGATGTAGGCGACGATCTGCATGCGCAGCACGCTCAACCCCGTCGACTCGGCCAGCGCGGGGTTGGCCGCCACCGCCGTCATCGCGCGGCCCAGCGGCCGGTCGAACAGCCAGACCATGAAGCCCACCGACGCGATCGCCAGCACCAGTGCCAGCGCATAGAAGCGCTCCCGCGAGTCGAAGGCGAAGCCCCCGATGCTCAGCGGCGGAATGCCGGCGATGCCGTTGGCACCGCCGGTGATCGACACCGCGTCCAGCAGCACCAGCCGCACCAGCTCGGCAAAGGCAAAGGTCACGAGCACGAAGTAGACGCCGCGAAGCCGCAGGATCACCCACCCCAACAGGCCCGCCACCACGGCGCCTACGAGCAAAGAGAGGGCGGCCGCGGTGATCGTTCCCAGGCCGAACATCGACGAGAAGAGCACCGAGCCGTAGGCACCCAGCGCCACCGGCGCCGAGTGCCCGAACGACAGCTGTCCGCTGCGGTCGATGAGCGAGAGCCCGTTGACGATCACGATGTTGATGCACGAGAGGATGGCCAGGTGCAGCACGAACTGCCCCGCAGCCCAGGGCCATGCCGCGGCCAGCACCGCGGCCGCGGTGCCGACGACGGCCAGCTTGCGGCCGTGCGGCAGCTTCCAGGCTGACGAGGTGCGCGGGGCCGGCCTCCCCGCTGTCAATTGGGTCGTCATGTCAGGCTTCTCCCCGGCCGATCAGGCCCCGCGGGAATGCCAGCATCCCCACCATCACCAACAGAAAAATCAGCATGTCCGCGGTGCTCGTGCTCAGGAACAACGTCGAATAGCTTTCGAGCAGGCCGAGGCACAGACCCGCGAGCGCGGCGCCGGGAATGCTGCCCAGGCCGCCGAGGATCACCACCATGAAGGCCTTCAGCAGCGGCGTCTGTCCCATGAAGGGTGACACCGAGAACAGCGGCGCCATCAGCGCCCCGCCGATGGCCGCCAGCCCCACGCCGATGCCGAAGCCCAGCGGGTAGTACAGGCGTGCGCGCACGCCCTGGATGGCGGCAGTCTCCGAGTCCTCGACCACCGCACGCAGGCCACGGCCCGCGCGCGAATGGCGCAGGAACGCGTACAGCAGCAACAGCACCAGCACCGCGAACCCGACCACGTACACGCGCGAGTTCGCCACCGTCACGCCCAGGATGGTGGTGGCGCCCGATGCGATCGACGGCAGCGACACCGGGTCCGGGCCGAAGGCCATCAGGGCGACGTTCTGCAGGATCAGCGCCAGCCCGATGGTCACGATCATTCCGTTCAGCTCGTCCTTGCGGAACGGCTTCAGGATGAACCACTCCAAGAGGCTGCCGACCACGATTGCGGCCACGAAGCTCAGCGCCACGGCTGCCAGGAACGGCAGCGCGAGCTTCGTCGTGAAGAAGTAGGCGGCGAACGCGCCCAGCATGTAGAACTCGCCGTGCGCGAAGTTCACCATGCGCATCACGCCGAACACCAGCGTGAAGCCCACGGCCATGAGCAGGTAGAGCAGCCCGACGATCAGGCCGTTGACCGTCGCCTGCCCGATCAATAGATTCCAGTCCATACCGATCCTTGCGTTGGTTGCGTTCCGTGCGCCTTGGCGGCGCTCAGTTGCAGCCTTCGGTGACGGTGCAGCGCGCGCGGATCACCTCGACGCCGTTCTTGATCTCCGCGACATAGAAGGGCACGGCGAGCTGGTGATCGACGCCGTAGTTCGCCTTGCCCGTCCAGCCGAGCTTGCCGAGCACGCCTGCGTAGTCGTTGATCTTCTCGAGCTCGACGCGCACCTTGGCGCTGTCGGTCACCGTGCCGGCGCGGCGCATGGCCTCGAACAGCATGCCCGTGAAGTCATAGTACGAGGGGCTGAAGCCGTTCGGCGCGCTCTTGTACTTGGCCTTGTAGGCGTCGATGTAGGCGCTGGTCGACTTCAGGTTCGCGTCGATCACCGCGTGCACCATCATTCCTTCCGCGGCCTCCTTGCCTGCCACGGTCAAGAGCTCCGCCGTGGCCGGGCCACCGGTGCGCACGATGCGGCCCTTGAAGCCCAGCTCGCGCGCCTGCTTCGTGATGAGGCCGGCGGTGCCCGGCGCATTGCCGTCGAGTTCGATGGTGTCGATGCCGCGCGCGAGCATGCGCGTGAGCAGCGGCACGAAGTCGACGCGGTCGCGCTCGAAGAATTCCTTGGCCGTCAGCTCGGCGTTGTTCTTCTTGTAGGCCGCTTCCAGGTCGCGTGCGATGACCTGGCCCGACTCGTCGTTGGGGAACAGGCCGCCGGCCTTCTTCACGCCGAGGTTCTTCACCATCCACGCGATCTGCGGCTCGGAGAACTCGTAGGTCGTGACGACCGGACGGAAGCTGAAAGGCTTGTCAACCCCCATCGCCTTGTTGGTGAAGCCCAGCGTCGAGGTGAGGACCTGGTTCTTCTCCGTGATGGGTTGCACCGCCAGCGTGGGCGCGGAGCCCGTGGGGCCGATGATGAATTTCACCTTGTCCTCGAACACCAGCCGGTTCGCGACCGTGACCGCTTCGCCGGCCTGGTACTTGTCGTCGTAGGCCACCACCTCGACGCGGTACTTCTTGCCGCCGACCTCCAGGCCGCCCACTGTGTTGACCTTGTCGGCCGCGAGCTCCGCGGCGTTCTTCATGGCCTGGCCCCATGCGGCCCCGGGGCCGGACAGCGTCACCAGCGCGCCGATCTTCAGCGTTTCCTGGGCTGCGGCCTGCAGCGTCACGGCTCCGAACAGCATCATGCCGAGGGCATTGCGAGTCACTCGATTCATCTTGTCTCCTGTTGAAATGATGTCGCCCGATCGAAGGATTTCGACGACGTTTCGCGCGGTGGAAACATCGCGCCGTGAAGGTCGGCGGGCCATGCGCAATTTTCTGGCGAGGGGTGCCTCGAAGGACAATGACGAATGCGTATGCACTTATTGCAGCGGTGAATAAACGGCCTTCGAAAAACCGCAGACGCACGCAAACGCGGTCACGCATTCACGTGACCGTGCTGTCGGTCGCAAGAGAAAAGTGCACGCCCGTAATACGGCGCGACTGCTAGCAGCGGTTGCTAGATGAGCGGTTCGAACTCGCGATGCAGGTGGTCGCGAAAGCTCTGCACTGCGGTCGTGAGCGCCATGCGGCGCGCCACGATGCTGCCGTAGCTGCGCACTGCGCGGAAGTCTTCGATCTGCACGATCGCGCGTGATTCCCTGGCATTGATCTGCGCCATGGAGCGTGGCAGGAAGGTCACGCAGCTGCCCGTGTCGATCATGCCCATCAGCGTCGGCAGCGTCGATGCGGTCGAGGCCTCCAGCACCGCGCCGAAGCGCGCGAACTCGCCGGTCAGCCGTTCGCGCAGGCTCGTGTAGCGGTCGAGAAAGATCAGGCGGTAGGGCAGGATCATCTCCACCACCACGTGCGTCTCTCTGGCCAGCGGATGCTTTGCGGGCACGACCAGCACCACGTCTTCCTCGGCCAGTGGCTGGAACAGCAGGTGGTCGTAGTCGCCGTCGACGGCGGTCACGCCGATGTCCGCGGTGCCGTCGCCGATGCTCTTGAGCAGCATCTCGAAGGGCATGTCGCGCAGCACCAGTTGCACGTCGGGAAAGCGCTCGCTGTACGAATGGATGATGCGCGGCATGAAGGTCGCCGCGATCATCGGCGTGGCCGCGATCACCACGCGGTTGCGCGCCGCCTCCGAGCGGTCGCGGAACTGGTGCAGCACCGCGTACAGGCCCGACAGGGCTTCTTCGGCGGCGGCGCGCAGCAGGTCGCCGTCGGCCGTGGCTTCGACGCTGCGCGTGGTGCGCTCGATGAGCTTCACGCGCAGCACGTTTTCCAGCCGCTTCACGCGGCTGGACACCGAGGGCTGCGACACGCACAGCCGCTCGGCCGCGCGGCTGAAGCTGCCTTCCTCGAGCACCACGAGGAAGGTCTCCAGTTCAGGCAGGTGAAAGCGCAGTTGCGGATGTCGTTTCAATGGGGAGTTCTCGCTGCGCGGTCGGTCGGTGGCGCGAGCTTATACCAGGCATGGCGCGGCGGTCCGCATCAGCCTCGCAGCGCCGCGGCAATGGCGCGCACCGGCGTATCGGGCGTGGCCGAAAGCAGCACGTCGAGGATGCTGGCCACGCGCGCGCGTTCGAGGTCGATGCCCGCCGTCCCGCGGAACTTGGCGACGATGTCCTCGCGCGACAGCGCCCGGTCGCCGCTGCCCAGGTTCACCGGCACGAGGCGGCTCAGCACCTTGCCGGATGCGAGATGCACCGTGACGACGCCCGAGAAGTACTTCGGGAACTGCGAGTCTTTTTCCTCGATGCATTCGACGCGCTGCGCCATCGCAAGGATGGCGGGGTCGCGCAGGCTCTCGTCGCTCAGCTCGCCCAGGCCGAATTCGCCGCGCAGCAGGCAGGCGGACACGACGAAATGCGCGCTGAACTTCGCTTCATAGTCGGAGCGCGGCACGGCTTTCGCCGCGGCGGGCTCGGCCACGATCGGCATCGTGGCGGCGGGCAGTTCGCACGTGACCTTCAGCACCTGCGCGGGGTCGCCGATCTGCGCGTGCAGCTGCAGCGCGGCTTCAGCGCACCCGTGGATGAAATGGCACACGGGGTACGGCTTGATCGCCGTGTCCAGAATGGTCCAGCGGCTGCCGAGCCCTTCGGCGATCGAATCGAGGTCGACCTCGCCCGCATGCGTCTGCATGTGCGTCTCGAAGAAACCGAAGCGGCCTTCGTACGGACGCTGCGGCGAGGCGAAGCCATGGCGCACCATGTACGCCGCCGTGATGCCGGCCAGCGCGCCCCAGCCGGGGTGCATGCGCTTGGTCCAGGCGCCGTCTTCCAGGAACACCTGCACGCCCGAGGCCGTGCTGGCGGCGATGCCCTGCGCATCGATCAACTGCTTCGCATCGAGCCCGAGCAGCTTGCCGGCCACGACGGCGGCGCTGAAGTGGGACAGCAGGCCCGTCGCGTGGAAGCCCGCATGGTGGAAGCCGCCGTTGACCGACTGGCCGAGCCGGATGCAGGTTTCCATGCCGGCCACGTACGCCGCGATGAGTTCGCCCCAGCGTGCGCCGACCGCCTCGCCGACCGCCAGCGCCGCCGGCAGGCAGGCCACCGTGGGATGCACGATGCTGGCCGGGTGCGTGTCGTCGAAGTCCAGCCCGTGCATGAGGAAGCCGTTGGCCATCGCCGCGTCGCGCGGGGCCAGCCGGCGCGTGCTGCCGATGACGGTGCCGTCGCCCACGCCGCCGGCCGCGGCAATGCCTGCCAGCCCGGGCGCCGAGAACGGGAACTGGTGCGAGGCGAAGGCCAGGCCGATGCCGTCGACGATGTGGTGGACCGACTTGGTCCACACGGCCTCGGGCAGGCTGTGCTCGTTCAGGCCGGCCGCGAAGACGGCCAGCGCCGACGCGATGTTGCCCTGGGGGACGCGGAGGGAAGAAGTTGTTTTCATGCGTGTTGGAAATTGTGATCGCGCGCCTGTCGGTCTGTCTTTCTGCGTGCCAGGCTTAGATCGGAATGTCGATATCGAGCAGCGGCGCATGCTGCTGCGCACCGTACACGTCGGTGTCGCCGACGGCGCCCGACGGAATCCGGCGGGGAAAGGTGGCCTTCCATGCCAGCGCGGGCGGGTACTCGGTGAACAGCACCGCATCGGGGGCCACACCGTACAGGCCCGCGATCAGCGCCGGCGTGATCACGCCCGAGGCGCGTACGCGCTCGAACAGGGTCGGGTCGTCGAACATGATGTCCAGGGTGATGTGGAACGGGCCCGCATTCTTGCTCTTGCAGGCCTTGGCGATGTCTTTGAGGCGGGTCATTCGGCTCCTTGCACGTCTTCGTACTCGATCGGGAACATGCACAGCGGGTCGTCGATCTCGACCACGTGCTGCAGCATGAATTCGTAGATGGCGCCGCGTTCGATGTCCGACGGCGAAAAGGGGAAGGCCATGTTGCCCTCGCGGCACATGCGCCCCGGAAAGTCCGAATGCAGCAGCGTGACCCGCGCCAGCGACAGCGCCGCGTTGGCGACGTCCTGCGTCTTCGCGACCACCTCGGCGATCAGCGCCAGTTCCACCGGCTGCGCATCGCGCGACGGCTCCCAGCTGCCCATGACGCCGTCGCGGCCGTACACGCGCAGCACGAGCTGGTAGTCGGCGGGCGCAATGCCCAGCGCGCTCACCTTGGTCGCGGTGGAGCCGCGTACGAATTCCAGGAAGCTGTCGATCTGCCCCATCAGCCCCGGGTCGCGCGTGGCGGCCATGGTCATCGCGCTGAAGCCCACGCGCCGCGCGCCTTCGAGCTTGATGGAATACGGCGCGGGCTTCCACGCCATGCCGCTGACGCGCACCACGCGGTCGGTCACCGCTTCGATCTGGCAGTCGCTCGAGTCGACGATGCCGCCGGGTTCGTAGCGGATCACCGGGCTCGCGTTCTCGTGCAGCGCCTGCACCGCCACCGACATCGGTGTGCAGCGCAGCTCCGGGTTCAGTGGCTCGGCCTCGATGAAGTCTTCACCGACGGTGACCAGCAGGCAGTCGTGCTTCTTCGGAATGGCCGCGTTGCAAGCGCATTCGAGCATCTTGCCGGCGTACCAGGCCGGCGCCGCGGGCAGGCCGTGGTGCATGGCGAGTGCAACCCACGGCGCCGGGTCGGTGCCGCGACCGCCAAGGATCACCTGCGCACCGGCGGCCAATGCCGCGCGGTAGGGTTCGGGTCCCATCATGCCGACGATGCGCTCGGCACCTTCGATGTCCTCGGGCCGCAGCGCGGGCGCGTTGCCGAGCGCGCGCACCTTGCCGGCTTCGAGCTGTTCGAGCAGGAAGTCCTTGCCCTGCTCCGCATGGATCAGCGCCATCTTGAAGTTGAGGCCGTGCTCGCGCGCCACCTCGCGGATGATGTCGGCGCAGGCCTGCAGGTGCGGCTCGCCGCCCGCGCCGCCGCAGGTGCCGACCATCATCGGAATGCCGTTGCGGATCGCGCCGCGCAGCAGCAGCGAAAGGTCGCGCTTCATCGCCATGCGCGAGTTGAGCGTCTTGCCCGAGCCCAGGTAGTGCGGGCCGGGGTCGGAGCTGCCGCCGTCGACGCCGATCATGTGCGGCTTGCGCGCCAGCGCGGCCTCCAGCGAGCTCTCGGGGAAACCATAGCCGAGGATGCCGCTGGCCGACATCATGCGCACGGTCTTTTCCTGCGTTGCGTGGTTCGCCGCCATCAGGCCACCTCGCGCCAGTCGCCGGCGCCGGGGCGCACGATGCCGAGGTTCTCGCGCAGCGTCGTGCCGGCGTACTCCTTGCGGAACAGGCCGCGCTTCTGCAGCTCCGGTACGACGAGACGAACGATGTCCTCGTAGGTGCCCGGCACTTCGGTGGCCGACAGCACGAAGCCGTCGCAGGCGCTTTCGAACCATTCCTGCATCTGGTCGGCCACCTGGGCGCCGGTGCCGACGAAGCAGGGACCGTCGTTGAGCGTGCCGCGTCCCGAGGACTCGACGAAGTCGCGCACCGACGGGTTCTTCTTGCCGCTGACCTGCACCACCTTGTCGCGCAGGCTCTGCCACGACACGGCGGCCAGTTCGGCGTCGGTGAAGGGCTCGTCGTAGGGGCGGCCCGAGAAGTCGATGTTGAGCGTCTCGCCGATCATGGTCAGGCCGTCGATGGGGCGAGACAGGCTGGCGATGAGGTCGCGCTTTTCGCGCGCCGCGCTTTCCGTCTCGGCCACGATGATCTTGAGTTCAGGGGCGATGCGCACCAGCGACGGGTCGCGGCCGGCACTCGCGATGCCGTCCTTGAGCGCCTTGTATTGCTTGCGGCCGTTGTCCAGCGTCGGGTACTTGGCGAACACCAGTTCGGCCCAGCGCGACGCGAACGCCATGCCGCGCCCGCTCTGGCCGGCCTGCAGGATCACCGGATGGCCCTGCTGCGAACGCGGCACCGACAGCGGGCCGCGCGACTTGAAGAAGCGGCCCTCGTGGTCGAGGCGGCGCACCTTGTCGGGGTCGGCGAACACGCCGCTGGCCTTGTCCCACTGGATGGCGCCGTCCTGCCAAGTGTCCCAGTGGCCCATGACCACTTCCATGAACTCGTCGGCGCGGTCGTAGCGCAGGTCGTGCTCCAGGTGTTCGGAGGCGCCGAAGTTGGCGGCCTCGGAGTCGTTCATCGAGGTGACCACGTTCCACGCGACGCGGCCCTTGGTCATGAGGTCTAGCGTGGCGAACAGTCGCGCCACATGGAACGGCTCGTAGTAGGTGGTGGAGTAGGTGGCGCCCAGGCCGAGCTTCGAGGTTGCCATGGCCATGGCCATGAGCACCGAGGTGGGCTCGAGCTTGATCGCGCGTACGCCGTGCGCCACGGTCTCGCGATGGCTGTTGCCGTAGATGTCGGGCATGGCCAGCCGGTCGTCGAAGAAGGCCATGTCGAACTTGCCTTCTTCGAGGGTGCGGGCAATGCGCTGGTAGTACTCCGGCGACATGCAATCCGTCATGCTCGACGGGTTTCGCCAAGAGCCGGCGTAGTTGGAGCAGTTCTGGGCCTGCATGAATGCAATGAGCGTCATCTGACGTGCGGTGGTGTTCATCGAGCTGCTTTCCTTTGAGCGATGGTTCGTGCCTTTTCGAGCGCGAATCGAGTATTTGTCCGCCCCCTCCGAGCGTCAATTTCTGCACTCTGATGAACCTATAGGCGGGACGAATAATTCGAACTGAAGGCCCGCGGCGCACTCATTTCCAGCGCGTATAGATCCATTGATCCTGGCGATTTGTGGCACGCCAACCCCATTCCTAAACTGCCCGCCATGCAGTCGAAAACGGAGTTGCTCATGCAGGAAACATGTGTTTTGAAACGGCCCCTCGGCGCGGACCGGGCCGCCGGATTCGACACTGTCGAGTCGGCCATTACCGCCATCGGCCAGGGCGAATTCGTCGTGGTCGTGGACGACGAATCGCGCGAGAACGAGGGCGATCTCGTCATCGCAGCGGACGCCGTCACGCCGCAGGCCATCGCATGGATGGTGCGCCACACCAGCGGCCTGTTGTGCGTGGCGCTGCCCGGCCTGCTGCTGGACGACCTGCAGCTTCCGCTGATGGTCGAGAAGAACGGCGAGTCGCACCAGACCGCGTTCACCGTGAGCGTCGACCTGAAGCACGGCATCCGCACCGGCATCTCCGCGTCGGACCGCGCAGCCACCGTGCGCGCGCTGTCCGACCCAGCCGCCGATCCCGGCGACTTCGTGCGGCCCGGCCATGTGTTCCCGCTGCGCGCACGCCCCGGCGGCGTGCTGGAACGGCCTGGTCACACCGAGGCCGCGCACGACCTGGTGCGCCTGGCCGGGCGCCGCCCCGGCGGCGTGCTGTGCGAGCTGGTCGCCGCCGACGGCGAGATGGCCCGTCGGCCCGAGCTGCTCGGTTTTGCGCGCACGCACGGCCTTCGCATCATCACCATCGCCCAACTCATCGATTACCGCCGCGCACGCCGTGACGTCGCGGCCCTGTGCCACCGGGAGACCCTTGCATGAACTTCGACAGCAGACAACTTCGGCAGGTGCTCGGCGCCTTCCCCACCGGCGTGACCGTCGTGACCACCCTCGACAGCGCGGGCAAGCCCTACGGCGTGACGGCGAACTCGTTCAGCTCGGTGTCGCTGGATCCGCCGCTGATCCTGTGGAGCCAGTCGATGACCTCGAGCAGCCACCCGGCCTTTCGCGACGCGGAGCGCTTCGTCGTCAACATCATGGCGGACGACCAGGTGCATGTGGCCAACCAGTTCGCGAAATCGGGCGACGACAAGTTCTGCGGCGTCCCCGTGCGCCCGGGCCTGGGCGGCGTGCCCGTCATCGACGGCAGCGCGGCGCACCTGGAGTGCGTCAAGGTGGCGGCTTACCCGGGCGGCGACCACATCGTGTTCATCGGCCGCGTCGAGCACATCGAGCGCGCCCGGCGCGACTCGCTGGCCTTCGGCGACGGACGCTACAAGGTCACCTTCGCGCACGACCTCGGCGGCCATGTCAGCAGCCCGGAGGGCGCGGCCAGCCTGCCCGCGCTGGAGGCGGTGCGCATGGCCAGCGCCGCACTGCCGCAAATCTGCGAGGAGATCGGGCAGCGCACGCTCGGACTCGCGGTGTGGGGCAACCATGGCCCGACCATCGTGCGCTGGGAGCCGTCGCGCCAGCCCGTCAGCCCGTCGCTGCAGGCCGGGGTGGTGGTGAGCCTCACGCAGTCAGCCACGGGCCGGGCCTTCGCCGCCTTCATGGACCCGGGCGCGACCGCGTCGGCGGTGGCCCGCGAGCTGGAGACGCGGGCGATGTCCGGCGAGCCCGACGACGGCCACCTGGCCACGCGCATCGCCGAGGCGCGCGCGCACGGCATTGCGCGCTCGGTGGGTGAGGCGCCGTCGCTGCGCCACCAGGTCATCGTGAACGCATTTAGCGCGCCGGTGTTCGACGCCAGCGGCCAGATGGTGCTGGCGTTGTCGACCACCTGCCGCGCCGACCTGCTCGCGCCGGACTGGGACGGCCCCGTGCCCACGGCACTGCTGCAGGCCGCGCGCAAGCTGTCGGCCCGGCTGGGGCACGTCCCGCAGGGTTGATTGCCGCGGCGTGCTGTCGCCTTGGCGGCACCTGTGCGCCGAATACGTGAAAGACGTTTTTCATATTGGACCGCGGCCCCGCGGTCCCTCTAGAGTTCCGCCCACAACAACGTGGGCATGCAGCCACCCGGGCCGCGCCAAGGGGCCGGCCCGACACCGAGACAACCCGAAGGAGACTCCCTCATGAAGAAACACCGCCTCTACATCGACGGCCGGTATGTCGAACCGACGAGCGGGCGTTCGCTGCCCAGCGTCAACCCCTACACCGGCCAGGTGTGGGCCGAGATCCCTGACGCTGGCGTGGCCGATGTGGAAGCCGCCGTGGCTGCCGCTGGTCGCGCATTCCGCGAGACCTGGCGCAAGACCTCCGGCGTGGCGCGCGCCGCGATGATGCTGAAGCTGGCCGGGCTCATCGAGTCGCATGCGCAGCGCATGTCGGTCATCGAGAGCACCGACAACGGCAAGATCGTGCGCGAGACCGAACCGCAGATGAGGTGGGTGGGGCGCCAGCTGCGCTTCTTCGCGGGCTACGCCGACAAGCTCTTCGGTCAGCACATCCCCCTCGATCAGCGCGACACGCTCGACTACCTGGTGCACGAGCCGTACGGCGTGGTGGCGCTCATCACCGCCTGGAACTCGCCGCTCGCGCTACTGGCCAACAAGCTCGCGCCGGCGCTGGCCGCGGGCAACTGCGTGGTGGTGAAGCCTTCTGAGCACGCTTCGGTCTCGACGCTGGAGTTCGCGGCGCTGGTGGAAGAGGCCGGCTTTCCGCCCGGCGTGTTCAACGTGATCACGGGCGGCGCCGAGGCCGGCCGCGCGCTCGTCGATGCACCGGGCGTGGCGCGCGTGAGCTTCACCGGAAGCCCCGGCGTGGGCCGCGAAATCGCGGCCGCCGCGGGCCGCCGGCTGGTGCCGGTCACGCTCGAGCTCGGCGGCAAGTCGCCGAACATCATCTTCGACGACGCCGACGTGCCCAAGGCCATTGTCGGTGCGCTCGCGGGCATCTTCGGCGCCACGGGCCAGACCTGCGTGGCCGGCTCGCGCCTGCTGGTGCAGCGCGGCGTGTACGACCAGGTGGTGCGCGGCGTGTCGGAGCGCGCGGCAAAGATCCGCATGGGCGACCCTACCCAGCCCGACACCGAGATGGGCACGGTGGCCAACGAGCCGCAGTTCCGCCGCATCCTGCAGGCGATCGAAGGTGCGAAGGACTCCGGCGCCCGGCTGGTGACCGGCGGCGGCCGCGCCGTCGGCGGCAACCTCGACGCCGGCTACTTCGTGCAGCCGACCGTGTTCGCCGACGTGAGCAACCGCAGCGAACTGGCGCAGGAGGAAATCTTCGGCCCGGTGCTCGCCATCATTCCCTTCGACACGGAGGAAAAGGCCATCGCCATGGCCAATGACAGCCGTTACGGGCTGGCCGCCGGCATCTGGTCGAGCAACATCTCGCGCGTCATGCGCGTGAGTCGTGAACTGCAGGCCGGCTCGGTCTGGGTGAACACCTACCGCGCAGTGGCGGCGCAGGCGCCGTTCGGGGGCTTCAAGGAATCGGGCATCGGCCGCGAGCGTGGCGAGGCCGGGCTGCATGAGTACCTGACCACCCGCAACGTGATGATCGACTTCTCGGATGCCGAGCGCGATCCTTTCGCCATCAAGGCCTGACCCGGCGCGCACCAGGAGACACCTCACCATGTCCAAGATCTCATCGGGCCTGCCGACGCAGGCCGGCTTCCGGCGCCGCAGCGTGCTAGGGGCGGGCGCCGCAGCGGCAGCGGCAGCGGCAGCGGCAGCGGCAGCGGCAGCGGCCAGCCTCATAGGCCTCGCCGGCCTGAACACCGCGCACGCGCAGGCCTATCCGTCGCGCATCATCAAGCTCGTCGTGCCGTTCCCACCTGGCGGGTCGGTCGATGCCGTGGCGCGCGCACTGGCGCCGCAGCTGCAGCGCCAGATGGGCCAGGCCATCGTGATCGAGAACCGCCCCGGCGCCAACAGCGTGCTCGGCGCGCAAGAGGTCAAGCGGGCGCCGGCCGACGGCTACACGATCCTGCTCAACGCTTCGCTGCAGGTGGTTAACCCACTCATCATGAGCACGGCCACATACGACCCCGAGAAAGACTTCAAGCCGATCACCTACCTGGGCGCCTTGCCGCAGCTGATGATCGTGTCGGCCGACAGCCCGTACCGCACGCTGCAGGACCTGCTGGCCGATGCGCACAATCGGCCGGGCCGGGTGCCGTGGGCTACCGCGGCTTACGGCGCGGCGGGACACTTGGCGGCCGAGCTGCTGAAGGTTCGGGCGAAGGCCGACATGCCGATCATTCCGTACAAGGGCGGCGGCCCCGCGCTCAACGACCTGATGGGCATGCACGTCGCGGCCATGATCGAACCCATGGCCTCGGCCTACCCGCTGGTCAAGGGCGGGCGGCTGCGCGCGCTGGCCATCACCACGCCCAAGCGGTTGCCCAGCCTGCCCGACCTGCCAACCGTGGCCGAGAGCGGCTTCCCCGGCTTCGACATGCCCAGCTGGTACGGCCTGTGGGTGCCGGCCGGCACGCCGCAGGACATCGTCGAGCGGCTCAACGCCGAGATCAAGACGGCCATGCAGTCGCCCGCGGTCTCGTCGAAGCTCGCGGCCATTTCATTCCAGCCTGTGCTGTCGTCGCCGGCCGAGTTCGCGTCGTTCATTGCACGTGAACTGGCGCTGGACAAGGACATCGTGGCCGCCGCAAAGATCAAGCTCGATCAGTGAGCGGCGCGCATCGCCGGCGCCTCCTCAATCAAACAGAAAGAAGCATTCCAATGACCTCAATCCAGACCATCGGATTCGTCGGCCTCGGCGTGATGGGCGAGCACATGTGCGCCAATCTCGTGCGCAAGTCGGGCCTGCCCGTGCGCGTTTTCGACCGTTCGCCCGAAGCCATTGCACGTGTCGTCGATAAGGGCGGCATCGCCGAAGCCTCAGTCGAGGCGGTGGGCGCAGCGTCCGACGTCGTGTTCCTGTCGCTGCCCTCGATCGACCAGGTCGAACCGGTGTGCGAGAGCCTGATGCGTGCCTCGCCCGCGCCGAAGCTGATCGTCGACATGAGCACGAGCGACGTGGCGCGCACGCGCGCGCTGGCCGAAAAGCTCGCCGCGGCCGGCATCGCCTTCGTCGACGCGCCGGTGGCGCGCACGCGCGAAGCGGCGGTGCAGGGCACGCTGTTCATCACCGTCGGTGGCAGCGAGGACGACATGAACGTCCTTCGCCCTCTTCTGTCCTGCATGGGCAGCGATGTGCTGCACTGCGGCGTGGTGGGCTGCGGTCAGATCGTGAAAATCCTCAACAACATCACGGTGCTGATGACAGTGAACGCGCTGTCCGAAGTGCTGACCATCGGCCGCCGCGCGGGCGTCGACGGCAAGGCGCTCTTCGACGCCCTCTCGCAGGGCTCGGCCGACAGCTTCGTGCTGCGCAACCACGGCATGAAGTCGCTCGTGCCCGACACCTTTCCCGAGAAGGTGTTCCCTGTCGACTACGCCATCAAGGATGCGGCGCTGGCGCTGTCACTCGCGCGTGCGGGTGGCTTCGAGCCGCACATCGCCAGTTACGCGCACGAGATGCTGTGCAAGACGCGCGACGCGGGCTTTGCGCCCAACTACCACCCGGTGGTGGTGCAATTGATCGACGGCCGCGTGACCGTGCCGCAGAGCTGAGCGAGACAGGCGTTTCAGGCAGAGGCGTCGCCCGGCGCCTCGGTGCCGAGCGCTTGGATGAGCGCCGGCACGATCTGCCGCGTGACGGCGAGCGTCAGCTCCGAGGCGTGGCGCTCGCTCCAGATAACTTCGAGCCGGATGCGCCCGACGGCCGCGGGCACGTCGCGAAAGCGCACGCCGGGGTAGCTGCTCTCGCCGTACGAGCGCGGCACCAGCGCCACGCCGAAGCCCGCGCGCACCATCTGCATGATGGTCAGCGGGCTGCGCGCGTAGTGCTTCACGTTGGGGCTGAATCCGGCGGTCGAGCAGGCGCCGACGATGGCATCGAACACGGTCGGCGCGTGCGTGCGGGGCAGCGCCACCATCGGCGCATCCGCGAGATCGGCCAGCGTGAAATTCGGGTTGTCGGCGTGCGGATGGTCCAGCGGCAGCACCACGGCAAACGACTCGGTGAAGACCTGCTGGCGGCTCACGTTCATGCGCTCGGGCTTGACGTGCGCGATGCCGATGTCCAGCGCGCCCTGCGACACGGCCCGGACCTGGTCGTCCGACTGCATGTCGGTCACCAGCACCTCGACGTTGGGAAACGCCGAGCGCATCAGTTCGGTGAACGTCGGCATCACGCTGAAGAGCGCGGAGGTCGCCACGCCAAGGCGGATGCTGCCGGCGTTGGTCTGGCTGGCCCGCACGGCGGAATTCACGGCGGAGCGGAACTGGTCGAGCAGCAGCCGGCTCTCGCGCAGGAAGACCGTGCCTGCATCGGTCAGCCGCACGTCGCGGCGATTGCGCACCAGCAGCACCACGCCCATTTCTTCTTCGAGTGACTTGATCTGCTGCGACAGCGGCGGCTGCGAGATGTGCAGCTTCTCGGCCGCCCGGCTGAAGTTGAGCTCTTCGGCCACCATCACGAAGTAGCGAAGTTGCTTGAGGTCCATGGTGACTGCCTTTTTCCGAAGCGCGCGACCCGTGTGATCCGCGCACGCCATGGGTGATGCGCCGAGTGGGAGAGGTGCGCGATGTTACTTCGAGCGACGTCCGGCCGCCTGCTCCGGCGCAACCTTCTTCTTGCTCCGGATCGCCTTCCCGTTCGCGGTGGCGGGCTCGGTGACATCCGAGCACCGCAAGGGCCCACGCGAGTGGCGTTGTGGCAGCGGTTGCCTGGTATTCCAGCGGATTGGCCCGACTCCCGCCGGCCGTGCGCTACTCACACTGCGCCAGCCTCGGCTTAGAACATGCGAAGGAATTGAGCTAGCTACAGGGCTGCCCCCGCAGTTCACGCTTCAGGACCTTTCCGTAGCTGTTCTTCGGCAGCTCCGGAACGAAGACGTAGTGCTTGGGCCGCTTGAATCTCGCGATGCGTGCAACGCAGTGTGTATCCAGCATTTGCTGCGTGACATCGGGCTTGGCCACGACGTACGCCACCACGATTTCGCCCCATTCCTCGTCCCGCTGCCCGACCACGCAAGCCTCGACGACACCCGGCAGCAGAAGCAGCGCCTCTTCCACTTCGCGCGGATAGATGTTGGAGCCGCCGCTGATGATCACGTCTTTCGAGCGGTCGCGCAGCGTGAGATAGCCGCGCTCGTCGAACGAGCCCATGTCGCCGGTGCGCAGCCAGCCCCGGTCGAGCGTTTCTGCCGTGGCGGCAGGATTGTTCCAGTACCCGCGCATGATGGTGTCGCCGCTGCACACGATCTCGCCGATCCCGCCGTACGGAAGGTCCTGGCCCTGCGCATCGACAACCCGCACCGCGAGGCCGGTGCGCGCCCGGCCCACCGAGCCGAGCACCGCCGGATCGTCGAGCGCGTGGTCGCGGCGGGGCAGCCAAGTGATGGTCATCGGCGATTCGCCCTGGCCATAGATCTGCACGAACACCTGGCCGAACACGGCCATCGACTTACGCAGTTCCTCGACGTACATCGGGCCACCGCCGTACACGATGGTGCGCAGGCCGGCAGGCCGTGCGCCACTGCGCTCGGCCTCGAGCCGAAGGCGCTGCACCATCGTCGGCGCAAGAAAGGCACCGCAGCGCGGGTGCGCGCTGCACAGCCCGATGAATTCAGCGGGATCGAAACTGCCCGACAGCGGCACCACCTGCCTGGCACCGCGCGCGATGTAGGCGGGGATGTAGAGCCCGGAGCCGTGAGACATCGGCGCCGCGTGCACCTGGGAGTCGCCGTCCTCGATGCTGTCGACATCGGCCAGGTGGGCGATGGTCATCGCCATCAGGTTGCGGTGCGACAGCATCGCGCCCTTGGAGCGCCCGGTCGTGCCGCTGGTGTAGAAGAGCCAGGCCAGCGTGTCGGCCGCGGTGCCGGTGGGAACCGGCGCGGGTTCGCCGAACAGGGCGTCGTAGGCCTCGCTCCCGATCACGATCACCCTGCAAGCCGCCGGCAGGCCGGCGCCCGGAGATGCGGAAAGCTGGGCTGCGATCTTTTCGGACGCGATCAGCAGCCGGGCGCCGGCGTCCTCGATGATCTGCGCCATTTCCCGCGGGTGCAGCTTGGCGTTGACGGGCACGGCGGCGGCCTCGGCCGCCCAGATGCCGAAGAGCAGCTCGACATACTGCGGGCAGTTCTCGCTCGCAATCGCCACACGCTCCGCGGACAGCCCCAGGCCTCGCAGTCCGGCGGCAAACATGAGGGCCCGGTGGCGCAGGTCGGCATAGCGCTGCACGAGGCGCTCGCCATGAAACACCGCGCCATGCGCCGGGAAGCGCAGCGCGGCATGCTCCAGCAGCGTGAAGAGATTCATCGCATCCGAATCCGAAGGTGACTACAACAACCAGGAAGGGGCGCGCTCAATCGACCTTGGCTCCGGAGAACTTCACCACCTCGCCCCATTTCACGATGTCGTCCTTGATGGCTGCCGTGAAGCGCTCCGGCGTCCCGCCCAGCGGGGTGTACCCCATCTGCTCGATCTTTTCCCTGAAGGCCGGCGAATTCAATGCGCCATTGAGTGCACTGTTGATGCGCTGGGTGACCTCTGGCGGCGTGCCCTTGGGCGTCAGCAGGCCGAACCACGTCTCCGACACCAGGCCCGGATGGCCAAGCTCCTTGGTCGTCGGCACGTCGGGCATGGCCACCGAGCGCTTGTCCGACATCACGGCCAAGGCGCGCAGGCGGTTGTCCTTCACGAAGGGCGCAGCGGCCGCGACGCCCGGGAACGCGAGTTGCAACCGATCCCCCAGCAGGTCGGTGAAAACCGCGCCGGGAGAGGTGTAGGGCACGTGCACCATGAAGACGCCGAAGGTCTTCTTGTACAGCTCGCCGGACAGGTGATAGGAACTGCCGCTGCCGGTCGATCCGAAATTCAGCTTGCCGGGGTTCTTCTGCGCATACGTCGTCAGCTCCTTCAGGTTGCTGGCCGGAATGGAGGGGTTGACCACGATGACGTTCGGGATCGAACCGACCATCACCACCGGATCGAAGTCCTTCAGCGGGTGGAAAGGCTTTGCGTCGTAGAGCGTCACGGCCGAGACCACGCTCCCGGTCCAGCCCATCAGCAGCGTGTAGCCGTCGGCGGGTGCCTTCGCAACCAGCGAGCCGCCAAGGTTGCCGTTGGCGCCGGGACGGTTCTCGACGATGACCGACTGGTTGACGGCCTTGCCGAGTTCATCCGCGATGAGCCGCGCAAGCGGGTCGGCGCTGCCGCCCGGCGCGGCCGGCACGACGATGCGCACTGGCTTCGCCGGCCATGGCTGCGCGAGCGCGGGCAGGGCAAGGCCCGCAAGCAGGGCCGCCGTCACGGCAGCGAAAAATTTTCCAGGTGCTGAAAGCATTTCTTGTCTCCTTCTAGTGATTCTTGGGGACGGTCAGTAGGACTTCGGCAGGCCCAGCACCCGCTCGGCGATATGGCTCAGGATCATTTCGCGGCTCACCGGCGCGATGCGTGGAATCATGATCTCGCGCATGTACCGCTCCACATGGAACTCCTTGGAGTACCCCATGCCGCCGTGCGTGAGCACCGCACGCTCGCAGGCTCGAAAGCCCGCCTCGGCCGCGAAGTACTTGGCGGCGTTCGCTTCGGCGCCGCACTCCTTGCCGTTGTCGTACAGCCAGGCCGCCCGCATGGTGAGCAGCTGCGCGGCTTCCAGCTCCACCCAGTTCTCCGCGAGCGGATGCTGGATCGACTGGTTCTGGCCGATGGGGCGATCGAAGACGACGCGCTCGCGCGCATAGTCCGCCGCCTTCTGGAGCGCGATGCGCCCGACGCCGACCGCTTCGGCCGCGAGCAGCACGCGCTCGGGGTTCATGCCGTGCAGGATGTACTTGAAGCCCTGGCCTTCCTCGCCGATGCGGTCCTCCACGGGGATCTCAAGGCCGTCGATGAACAGCTCGTTGGAGTCCACGCACTTGCGCCCCATCTTCTCGATCAGGCGCACGTCGATCCTGCTGCGGTCCAGGTCGGTGTAGAACAGCGAGAGGCCCGACGCATGCTTGCCGGGCGGTAGGTCCTCGATGGGCGTGGTGCGCGCCAGCAGCATGATCTTGTCGGCGACCTGCGCGGTGGAAATCCACACCTTCTGGCCGTCGACGATGTACTTGTCGCCGCGCCGCACGGCGCGGGTCTTCAGGCGTGTCGTGTTCAGGCCCGCGTTGGGTTCGGTCACGCCGAAGCAGGCCTTGACCTCGCCTTTCGCGATCGGCGGCAGCATCCGGCGCTTCTGCTCGGGCGTGCCGAACACGGCGATCGGCATGAGCCCGAAGATGTTGATGTGGACGCTGGAGCAGCCGCTCAGGCAGGCGCCGGATTCGGCCACGGCCTGCATCATCACGCAGGCCTCCTGCACACCGAGGCCGGCACCGCCGTACGCTTCCGGGATCGCGAGCCCGAGCCAGCCCGCTTCGGCCATTGCGCCGTAGAACGCATGCGGAAACACGCCATCGGTGTCGCGCTCGCGCCAGTAGCTTTCGGGAAAGCGCGTGCAGAGGTCCTTCACGGCTTCGCGAATCGATTGCTGTTCGGGGGTCTGTTCGAAGTTCATGGTCGGGTCGCTTCAAGCATGGTTCGCGTGATTCATTTGCCGGTCCAGCGGGGCGCGCGCTTTTCGGCGAACGCCCTCGGACCTTCCTGCGCGTCGTCGCTCAGGTAGACACTCTCGAAAAGGTGCTGCGCCGCACGCAGCGCCGCCGATCGGCCCATCTCCGACGACAGGTAGACCAACTCGCGCGCGGCCTTGACGGTCAGCGGCGCGTTGGCCGCGATGGTGCGCGCCATCTCGAGCGCGCGCTCGCGCAGCTGCGCCAGGGGAACGACGTCATTGACGAAGCCCAGGGCCAAGGCGCGCTGCGCCGGCATCGGCTGCCCAGTGAGCAGCAGTTCCATCATCACGCGCTGCGGCAGCATGTGCGCGAGCGGCGCCGCCCAGGGCATGCCCCGGCCCACCTTGGCCTCGGTGATGCCGAACAGCGCATGGTCCGCGGCAATGCACAGGTCGCACATCTGCGCGAACAGCCAGCCGCCCGCATAGGCCACGCCGTTGACCGCGGCGATCATCGGCTTGCTCACGTGCTCGACGTCGCCGAGCACGGGCAGCATGCCGCGCGGCGGCACGCGCAGCCCCATCGCGGCCGCCTCCTTCAGGTCCATGCCTGCGCAGAAGGCCTTGTCGCCGCTGCCGGTGAGGATGCCGACGCGCACCGAGTCGTCCTGCTCCAGCGTATGCCATGCCTTTCGCAGGCCGTCGATCACGCCACGATTGATGGCATTGCGCTGCGTCGGCCGGTTAAGAGTGACGACCGCGATGCAGCCGTCGACGACTTCGTAGGCGACTTCGTCGTTCATCACGGTTCGAGCCGGTTGGCGGGAGCGAAGAAGAGCGGATGGATCACGGGAAAGGGCCTCCAGGCTGGACCAAGGGAGCTACGAAGCGGCGCCGGCAGCGCCCGCGGCCAGCATCGCTTCGATTTCTTCGGCGGCATAGCCAGCCTGCTGCAGGATCTCGCGGGTGTGCTCGCCCTGGCGCGGCGCGGTCCTTGGCACGTCGGGCGTGCTGTGCTGCCAGGTCATCGGCATGCGCATCGTGCGGATCGGCCCCTCGCTCGGGTGCTCGACCATCGAAAAGAAGCCGGTCGCCTTCAGGTGCGGGTCCTGCAGGATGCTCTGCAGGTCGTGCATGGGCATGAACGGAACGTCCGCGCGCTCGAGGATCTCGACCCACTCGGCAGTCGACCTCTCCTCGAAGATCGCGCCGAGCGTGCCGTACACGAAGTCGATGTGGCGGGAACGGTTTGCGTAGGAGGCGAAGCGCTCGTCCTCCAGCATGGCGTCGCGGCCGACCGCGCGCAGGAAACTGTCCCATTGCTTGTCGTTGTAGACCAGCGCGCAGATGTAGCCGTCGCTCGTGCGGTACGGGCGGCGCTCGGGCGACAGCTGGCGCGCGTAGCCCCCCGCGTCGAGCGGCGGCTCGTAGCTGAGCCCGCCCAGGTGGTCGCCCAGCACGAAGGCAACCATGGTCTCGAACATCGGAACGTCGACCCGGTCGCCCTTGCCGGTGCGCCCGCGCGCCAGCAGGCTCGCGAGGATGCCGCTCACCGCGGTCTGGCCGACGATCCGGTCCGCCAGCGCCGTCGGCACGTAGCGCGGAATGCCGCCCGAGGCCCGAGCGATCAGATGGGGCAGTGTCGCGCCGCCCTGGATCAAGTCGTCGTAGGCCGGCCGCGCCGCATAGGGGCCGTCCTGCCCGAAGCCGAAGAGCCCCGCATAGACGATCCGCGGATTGATAGCGGCCACTTCTTCGTAGCTCAGGCCCAGACGGGCCATGGCCTGGGGCCGGACGTTGTACATGAGCACGTCGGACTCGGCGATCAGGCGTTTCAGCGCGGCCAGACCATCGGGCTGCTTGAGGTCGAGCACGATGCTGCGCTTGTTCCTGTTGGCATTGAGGAAGACAGGCCCCATGCCCGCATTGCGCAGCGGACCGATCTGGCGCACCAGGTCGCCTGCCGGCGCTTCGACCTTGATGACGTCCGCACCCATGTCGCCCAGCGCCTGCGAGGCGAAGGGCCCCATCAGCACGGACGTCATGTCCAGCACCCTGATTCCGGCAAGTGGTCCCATGGTCTCCTGTCGCGGTTGCCATTTCCGTGGCGACCGTCGCTATCATTCATGTATATGAACAAATCATACATATACATGAATGAAAATGCAAATCCGTGGCGGCGCGACCCCTCGGGTACAGTGCGCGTTCCCGGCCTTCGCCCGCCCCTTCCCGCCCTGAAAAGCGCCCCACTGAAGTGATCGTCAAACAAGCCGCCAACGTCCTAGACCTGATCGAGTTTTTTGCGGCCCACCGTCGCCCGGCCACGCTGGCCGACATCGCGAAGCACTTCGACTGGCCGCGCTCGAGCACCTTCAACCTGCTGGGCACGCTGGCAGCGCGCGGCTTCCTCTACGAGCCGCGCGCGCGCGGCGGCTACTACCCCGCGCCGATGTGGGCGGCCCTGATCCGCGAGATCGAAGGCGCGCAGCCCATTCCATCCGAACTCCACGGACTGCTGGAGACGCTGGTCGGCGAGACGGGCGAAACCGCGGCGCTGGCCGCCGCGAGCGGGTCGCACGCGCTGTTCCTCGATGCGGTGGAGTCGCCGCACGCCATCCGCTACACCGCGCAGCCGGGCAAGCTGGTGCCGCTTCATGTCACCGCCACCGGCCGTGCGCTGCTCTCGCAGATGACGCCCGAAGACCGCACGGCCATCCTGCGCAAGGCCGTGTTCAAGCGCTACACGCCGACGACGCTCATGAGCGCCCAGGCGGTCGAGCAGGCGGTGGAGGCCTCGCGCGCACTCGGATGGTTCGAGGGCCGCGGCGAATACACGCTCGACCTGGGGGGCATCGCGCTGCCCCTGAGCCTGCCGCACCGGCAGTTCGCGGTGCTGGTGGCCGGGCCGATGTCGAGGATCGAGCATCGCATCGCGGAGTTCGTGCGCATCGTGCAGGCCGCGATCGACCGGCGGTTGTCGAAGTGACCTCCGCCGACGCCCTCCCACCGTTCTGAAAGCTCAGGCCAGCCTGGCCGAGAGTTCCGCCCGCAGGAGGCGCTTGACCACCTTGCCGGATGGATTGCGCGGCAACGCGTCGCGCACGATCAGCTGGCGCGGAATCTTGAAGCCTGCCAGGACGCGGCGGCAATGGGCCATGACCTCTGCCTCGCTCAATGCAGTTCCCGGATGAAGCACCACCACCGCGACGACGCGCTCGCCCCATTGCTCGTCCGCAACCCCGATTGCCACGGCTTCGGAGATCTGCGGCAGCTGGTAGAGCGCACGCTCGACTTCGGACGACGCGATGTTTTCTCCCCCGCTGATGATCATGTCCTTCATGCGGTCTGTCAGAAACAGAAAGCCGTCTGTGTCGAGGAACCCGACATCGCCCGTGCGCAGCCATCCGCCGGGAAAAAAGCACGCCTTGGTCTTCTCGGGCTCTCGCCAGTACCCCGGGGTCACCTTGGGTCCGCGGATGCAGATCTCGCCTTGCTCGCCAGCCGGCAGCACGCGGCCGTCGAAGTCCCGGATCTCGATCGCGACATGCGGCACCGCGCGGCCGGTGGATCCGATCTTCTCCAGTTCCATGCCGGCTTCCATGAACGTGTCGCCAGCGCAGGTCTCCGTCAGGCCGTATGCGTCGACATACCGGCCTTGGCGGAACAGTTCGGTGAACTCGCGAATGCGCTCCTCGGGTGTACGCTCTCCGCCGCCGATCATCCATTGCAGGCTCGATACATCGAAGTCGTCGCGCTGCGGGCAGGCCAGAACGCGGTTGAGCATGACGGGCGCCATCCAGGCGCAGGTGAGCCTCTCCCGCGAGACCGCCGACAGGACGGCCAGCGGATCGAACTCGCGAAGAACGCACAGCATCCCGCCGACAAGAAGCACGGCAACACCGGGCAGGTCGTAGGCGCCCACGTGATAGAGCGGCCCGACCACGAGCAGGCGGTCTTGCGGCTTCAGGCCCAGCACGACGATGTGGTCCAGGCTCTTCCAGCAGAAATTGCCGTAGGTATGCATCACGCCCTTGGGCCGGTCGGTCGTTCCGGACGTGTACATCAGTCGATACAGCGTGTCGGGCGTTCCTGCAAACGCAGGCACCATGTCGCCCAAGGACCGCGAGAGAGCGGACGCGTCCGACTGTGCGCGTGCATCGACGACGATCTGCGGGGCAAAGCCTTCGGCCGACGGCGCGAGTTCCTCGTCCACGAAGAGCAGCCTGGCTCGCGAGTGGCCGAGGATGTAGGCCACCTCGTCGCCCGCGAGCCGGTAGTTGATCGGCAGGAGCACCGCACCGACGTGGCTCACGGCTAGGCTCAGTTCCAGGAAGGCGCTGCTGTTTTTCATGAGCAGCGCGACCACGTCGCCCGGGCCGATGCCGCTGTCGCGCAGGAGGCCGGCGCAAGCCCGGATCCGCTTGCCGAGCGCGCCGTAGCTCACGCGCTCGTTGCGGTAGATGATCGCCACCCGCTGCGGTGTGGCCCGCGCGTGGTGGAGGACGGTAGCGCTCAGGGACACCATGGTTGGACTCCGCTCATGTACAGGACGATGCCGCGCGCGGCTAGTACGACTTGGGCATGCCGAGGTCGTGCATTGCGATGAAGTTCAGGATCATCTCCTCCGAGATCGGCGCAAATCGGAACAGCCGGCAATCGCGCCAGAGCCGCTCCACATGGTATTCCTTGGCATAGCCCATTCCGCCCATGGTCTGCATCGCGCGCTCGGTGGCGCGGGCCACGGCCTGCGCTGCCAGCAGTTTCGCCGCGTTGGCTTCGCTGCCGTACGACTTGCCCGCGTCGTAGTTGGCGGCCGCCTTGTGGTTGAGCAGCCGGGCGGCTTCCACCTCGGCATGGCACTGGGCGAGCGGGAACTGCAGGCCCTGGTAGCTGCTGATGGCCTTGCCGCCGAACACCTTGCGGTCGTTCGCGTACTGGACCGCGAGCTTGATAGCCAGCTCGCCGGTGCCCACGAGTCCCGCGGTCGTCACGATGCGCTCGGTGTTCAGCACATCGAGCAACTCGCGCCAGCCGCCGTGCAGGGTTCCCACCAGTTCGTGCGGGTGGATGCGCACGCCATCGAAGAAGACACTGCTCGAGGCCAGCGTCCACGTTCCCAGCTTGTCGATGGCCGAGTGCGTGAGCCCCGCGCGATCGACATCGATCATGAACATGGAGAGCCCGTCCGTGCGCGAACTGGCATCGGCCAGCTTCCTGGTTCGCGCCACCACGAGCATCTTCTGTGCATCCGGCACGGCGGTGATCCAGATCTTGCGGCCATTCAGGATCCAGCCCTCGCTGTCCTGCTCGGCGAAGGTCTTGATCTCCAGCGAATTGCTTCCGGCGTCGGGCTCGGTGAGCGCCATGCAGAAGTTGATTTCGCCGGCGATCAGCTTCGGCAGCAGCTCGGCCTTCATCTCGGGCGTTCCGAAACGAGAGATGGAGACACCGCCGAAGATCGAGTTGATCATGAACAGCTGGCCGACGGTCGAACCGCCTCCCGCTGCCGAAAGATTCTCGATGATCAGCGAGAGATCGAGGACGCCAAGGTCGCTGCCGCCGTATTCGCTCGGCAGTGCCGCGCCGCCGAGGCCCGCCTCGCAGACCGCCTGCCAGTATTCGCGCGGAAATGCCTTTTCGCTGTCCTTCTCCCGCCAGTAGTCCAGGCCGAAGCGGTCGCCCACCTTGCGGGCGCTGTCAGCGATCATCTTCTGTTCGTCGTTGAGTTGGAAATCCATGTTTTCCTCTGTTGTGATTGGGTTTTGCTGAAGGCGTCCGGCCGCGTCGTTCAGATGTGGATGACGCGGTCGAACGCCGCGAGCACCGATTCGTGAAGCGTCTCGGACAGCGTGGGGTGCGGGTAGACGTTCTGCATCAGTTCGGCTTCCGTCGCCTCCATGACGCGCGCCAACCCGAAGGAATGAATCAGCTCAGTCACCTGCGGTCCGACCAGGTGGGCGCCGAGGAACTCACCACTGTCCGCGTCGAACAAGGTCTTGGCGAAGCCTTGCGCCTCGCCGATCGCGAGCGCCTTGCCATTGCCCTGGAAGGGAAACCGCCCGACACGGATTTTTCGTCCATCGGCTCGCGCCGCCTCTTCGGTCAGGCCAACGCTTGCCGTCTGCGGATGGCCGTAGGTGCAGGAGGGAATAGCGCCGATTTGCGGCGGATGCGCTTGTTCGAGGCCCGCGATGCGTTCGATGCACGCGATCGCTTCGTGGGAAGCCTTGTGCGCCAGCCAGGGCGCACCCGCCACGTCGCCGATGGCGTAGATTCCCGGCTCGGCGGTCCGCCCCAACGGGTCGGTGACCACATGCCCGGATTCGACGATCACCCGGGTCTTTTCGAGTCCGAGGCCCTCGGTGTTGCCGACGATGCCGATGGAGACGAGCACGTGTTGTGCTCTCAGGGTTTCGACGCCCCCCGGGGTTCGCAGCGAGACGTCAACGCAGTTCTCGCCCACAACGATGCCTTCGATGATCGCGCCCGTGCGCACATCGATGCCCTGTGCACGATAAGCCTTGTCGACGAACGCGGAAACCTCCTCATCCTCCGAAGGAAGCACGCGTTCACGTCCCTCGACAAGGGTCACGGCAGTGCCCAGGGCCGCATAGAAGCTGGCGAACTCCATGCCGATCGCGCCCGCGCCGACGATCACCAGCGACTCGGGCAGCCGGGCGGGTGCCAGCGCGTGGCGATAGTTCCACACGTGCACGCCATCGGCCGCCGCGCCGGGAAAGTCCCTGGGCCGCGCGCCGGTGGCGAGCACGATGTGAGACGCCGCCAGCCTGCGTCCGCCGGATTGGCCATGGACAGTGACAACACCCGGTCCGTCCAGCTTCGCATCGCCTTCGACGACCTCCACCTTGTTCTTCTTCATCAGGTGCCGAACCCCTTGCGTGAGCTTTCCCGAGACCGCGCGCGAACGCGCGATGATGCTCGCGAAGTCGAAGCTGGGTTCGCCCGTCCGGATGCCGAATTCGCCGGCATGCTGCACTTGGCGCCAGACCTCGGCCGCATGCAGCAGTGCCTTGGTCGGTATGCAGCCCCAGTTCAGGCAGATGCCACCGAGCTGCTCGCGCTCGACCAGCGCGGTACGCAGCCCCAGCTGGGCCGCTCGGATGGCAGCAACGTAGCCGGCCGGCCCGCCGCCCACGATCACGATGTCATATGGCGCGGCGCTCATTGCGTAACCTCCGTGCTCCGCACTGCGGTGCGAGCCCCCTTCGGAGCGGCCGGGCGGGGGCTCATGCCACCAGCCCCAGCGGCTTCTCGAGGCCTAGGACGACGGCGTTCAGGAAACGCAGTCCCGAGACGCCATCGAAGATGCGGTGGTCGCCCGCCAGGACGAGGCCGAGTTCCCGGCGCAACGACGGCTTGCCTTCTGCATCGGGCCGGAAGACTTCGCGCACGCTGCCGACGCCAAGGATCAACGACTGGCCGGGATTGATGATGGGCGTCATGTAGGTCACGTTGAACATGCCGGCGTTGGAAATGCTGATGGCGCCGCCCGCCATGTCGGGTCCTGTCAATGCGCCGGCGCGCGCCTTCTCGACGGCCGCCTGCGTTGCCTTGGCGAGGTCCCGGAACGAAGGCCGCCCCGCGTCACGGACCACGGGAACGAGCAGGCCCCGGTCGGTGTTCACGGCAACGCCGACATCGCAGGTGTCGAACGACACGATCGCGTCGTCGGTCCAGACGCGATTGAATTCCGGCAGCGCTTGCAAGGCGCGCCCCACCGCGGCCGCGAGCAGGTGGGTCATCGTGATCCTCGGGTATCCGGGGAGCGCGTTCAGTTCGAGGCGCAAGGCGTCGAGCCGGGTGACCTCGGCTTCGGCGGCAAGATAGAAATGCGGCACCTGCTGCTTGGCCTGCGTCAGGCGGCGCGCGATGGTCGACTGCATGGCCGTTGGCTTCGCGCGCGTGCCGGCAGCCGCTGCCGGCCTGGCCAGCGGTGCGCCGGCGCTGGATTCCATGGCGCCAGAGGCTGCGGGACGTGCCGTATCGGCGGCGGCCTGTACATCGGCGGCCTTGATTCGGCCGCGTGGCCCGGAACCTGCCACGCCGCTCAGGGCCACACCCAGCACCCCCGCCCTGCGGCGTGCCAGGGGCGTGGCCACGATGCGAGCGCCAGCCGGAAATGCTTGCCCGGAGAGCGAAGCGGATGGGTCCTCGACCGACGCCGCAGCGGTTCGGACAACGACGTCCGGCGCGGCGGTCCTGCAGGTGGTCGTTCCTTCTGCTGCCATGGCGCCATCGTCGAGGTAGCCGATCACCGCGCCGACCTCGACCGTCTCCCCCGCCTGGACCACGATCTCCAGCAGCGTGCCATCGTGATCGGCAGGCACCTCGTTGGCGACCTTGTCCGTCTCGACGACGAAGAGGCCGTCGCCGGCCTTGAATGCCGCGCCCGGCGCGAGCATCCATTCGGCGAGAGCACCTTCGGTCATGGTGAGGCCGAGCTTGGGCATGAGCACTTCACGGCGCACGGCTCAGTTCCCCTTGAACTCGGGCGTCTGCTTGGCCAGGAAGGCGCGGCAACCCGTGTGCGCGTCGTTTGAGTCCAGCACTAGGCCGATCATCGCCTGCTCGTAGGACAGGGCGGCGCCGAGCGGCATCTCGATGCCCTGGCGCAAGCTGCGCTTGAGCATTTTCAGGGTCAGCGGCGACTTGCGCGCGATGCGGTCCGCGAGCGCAAAGGCGTGTTCCATCAACTCCGCGCGCGGCATGGCCCGGTTGCACAGCCCGAGGCCCACGGCTTCGGCGGCCGTGATCTGGTCGCCGGTGAACATCAGTTCCTTGGCCCGGCATGGCGCGATCTGGCGGATGATCCGCTGCGTGCCGCCGGCGCCCGGAAACAGGCCCAGCATGATCTCGGGCAGGCCCAGCCTGGCCTCGTCGGCCACCAGGCGGATGTCCAGCGTCAGCAGCAGTTCGGTGCCGCCGCCGAGCGCCCAGCCGTTAATGGCGGCGATCGTGGGCTTGTCGCAATCCTCGAATCGCCGGAAGACCCGGTGGATGACTTCGGCGAACTCCTGATAGTGGGCAAGGCCCTGGCGGCTGTCGAGATCGGCGATGTCTCCGCCGGCCACGAAGGCGCGCTCCCCGGCGCCAGTGATGACGATGACGCGCACTGTGTCGTCGGACTCGAACCGAGTGAGCGCCGCTTCCATTTCGAGCAGCGTGGGGACGTCGAGCGCGTTCAGGGTCTTGGGGCGATTGATGGTGAGCAGGCCCACGGCGCCGCGCTTCTCGGTCAGGATGGCTTTGTCGGTCATGAAGATGTTCCGGTGGAGGGTTGGGAAGGATTCGCCGGGCTGGCTCAGGCCAGCGTGCGCCGGACCGCCTTGACGATCTTTTCGACGGTCACGACATAGCCGCTTTCGAGCGACTTGGCGAAGGGCACGGGCATGAACGGCGCGCCGACGCGGACGACCGGCGCATCGAGTTCGTCGAACGACTCGTCGGCAATGGCCGCCGCAATCTCCGCACCGACGCCGAAGGCCTGCACCGCTTCGTGGACGACGATCGCACGGTGCGTCTTGGCGATCGATGCGAACACCGTGGCGCTGTCCCACGGCTGGAGCGTTCGAAGATCGATGACCTCCAGCTGCACACCGGACTTCTCGACCTCGGCGGCGGCTGCGACGGAGGTAGCCACCGTCGCGCCGTAGGTGATGATCGTGGCGTCGCTGCCTTCGCGCGCTATCCTGGCCTTGCCCAGAGGAATGGACTGGCCTTGCCGGACGCTCCCCTTGGAGCCGTAGAGCGCCTTGTGCTCGATGAATATCACCGGGTCCGCATCGTCGATCGACGCGCGCAGCAAGCCATAGGCGTCACCCGGCGTGGAGGGGCACACGACCTTCAGCCCGGGCACGTGCGCGAACCAGGCTTCGAGGCATTGCGAGTGCTGGGGCCCGGCGCTCAACCCGCCGCCGTGCGGGGTTCGCAGGACCATGGGCACGCTGCTGCGTCCCCCGAACATGAAGCGCGCCTTGGCCGCCTGGTTCACCAGCGCGTCCATGGTCAGCGTCATGAAGTCCATGAACATGATCTCGGCCACCGGCCGCAGGCCGGTCATGGCGGCACCTACGCACATGGACGCGATCGTCGCTTCCGAGATGGGCGTGTCGCGTACGCGCGCCGGCCCGAATTCCTTCAAGAGGCCTCGCGTCACCTTGAATGAGCCCTCGGCGACCGCGATGTCCTCGCCCAGCAGCATGACGGACGAATCCGCATTCATAGCGTCGCGCAGCGCCTCGTTGACGGCCTGGAAATACTTCATCTCGCGCTGATCGCTTTTCGTGCTCATGCTCGTGCCTGGTTGACGGACTGCGCGGATGCAGTCGGGGTGTACACATCGGCGAACGCCGCCTCGAACTCCGGCTGCACGTCGGCGCGCGCACGGCCGACCGCCGCCTGCACCGATGCCAGCACCTCCTGCTCCATGGCATCCAGCGAGGACGCCTGCTGCCCTGCCCTCAGCAAGGCAGCGCGCGTGCGCTGGATAGGATCGGCCTCGATGCTTGCGGACAGCTCGGCGGCATCGCGGTACTTCTGGGGATCGCCTTCGTAGTGCCCGCGGACGCGATGGGTCACACACTCCAGCACCTGGGCGCCCGCTCCGGTCCGGAGCGACTTCACGGCCAACGCGGCCGCATCGGCAACGGCGGAAACGTCGTTTCCTTCCACCAGCTTGTGCGGAATGTGGAAGGCGGCCGCCAGGTCCTCGAGCTTGGCGGCAAACTGAAGCGCCGTCGGCGAGAACTCCGACCATCCGTTGTTCTCGCAAACCAGAAGCAGCGGGAGCTTCCAGAGCGAGGCGATGTTCAGCGTCTCGTGCAGCACGCCTTCCGCCATCGCGCCATCGCCGAAGAAGACCACGGCAACGCCGCCCGTGCCGCGCACCTGGTGGGCGAGCGCGCTGCCCAGCGCAATGGGAATGCCGGCACCGACGATGCCGTTGGCGCCAAGAATGCCCATCTGCATGTCGGCGACGTGCATCGAGCCTCCACGGCCGCCGCAGACGCCGCCGGCCTTGCCCATGATCTCCTTGAAGAAAAGATCCAGGTCCAAGCCGCGGGCAAGCACGTGTCCGTGCCCCCGGTGAGTGGTCGCCATCGAGTCGCGCGCATCGAGCGCGAACATCACGCCGGCTGCGACGCCCTCCTGGCCGAGGCTCAGATGGATGAAGCCGGGAACCTCGCTGTCGGAGAAAAGCTTGACAAGGCTCTCCTCGACGTGGCGGATCAGCAGCATGGTCCTGTACAGGCCGAGGACGTGCTCTCTTTCTTTGATTTTGGCCATAGTCTCGCTAACTCTCTCTGGATGAATTCGGCGGACGCGCTCCGCGTGCGCCGGGGTGGATGGGACTGGATGCTCGGAAACATTTCACGGCGCCCTACGCGCCTAGGTAGGCCACCGACAAAGCCGGATCGGCGGCAAGTACCGCGGCTTCACCGCTCTGGGCCACGCGCCCGCGCCGCAACACGTAGCCTTGCTGGGCGACGCGAAGCGCCAGCGCGGCGACCTGCTCGCACAGCACGACGATGGTGTTGTCGCGGCGTACCTCTTCGATCACCGCGAAGATCTGCTGCACGATCAGGGGCGCGAGGCCGAGCGACGGCTCGTCGAGCAGCAGGCAGCGCGGCCGGTGCATGAGCGCGGCGGAGAGGATCAGCATCTGCTGCTGGCCGCCCGACATCAATCCGGCCTGCAGCGAGCTCTTCTGTGCGAGCACGGGAAAGCGCGCATAGGTCCGGTCCAACGATTGCCGAAAGGAGTCCGGTCCGCGCCGAAAGTCCCAGGCCAGGCGCAGGTTTTCCTCGACGGTCATCCGGTGAAACAGCCTGCGGCCCTCCATCGCATGGGCGATGCCGAGGCGGGCGCGCGCGTGCGGCGGCAACTGCGTCACGTCGACGCCATCGAGCTTGACGGTGCCTGCACTCGGACGGACCAGGCCCGAGATCGCCTTCATCAGCGACGATTTCCCGGCCCCGTTGGCACCGAGGATCGCTGTGATCGTTCCTTCGGAGGAGCGAATGCTGCAGTCGCTCAGTGCGGCGATGGCGCCATACCGTACCGAAAGGCCATTGACTTCAAGCATTCGCAACCTCCTGTCGCCCCTCGGTGCCGAGGTAGGCAGAGACCACCGCGGCATTGCGGTACATGTCTTCCATGCAACCGCGGTAGATCAGCTTTCCGCTTTCCAGCACGACGACTTCGTCGACGAGATCGTCGAGAAAATCCATGTGGTGCTCGATCAGCACGACGGCGACGCCCCTGCGCTTCAGGATCCGGATGACGTCCGCCAGCCGGCCGAGTTCTCCCTCCGACAGCCCGGCCGCAGGTTCGTCAAGCAGCACGATGCGCGGCTCGGCCACCAGCACGCGGCACAGCTCCGTCATGCGCTGGTCGCCATAGGGAAGGTCCCTGACGGGTTGGTCGGCCAAGGCAATGAGACCGACGACCTCGAGCGCCTCGGACACCTTCCTCAGCATGGAGGCCTCCTCGCGCCGGGCCGAGGGAACGTCGAACGCGGCGGCGAAGCGCCCCTGGCTGTAGAGCCGATGTACGCCCAGCAGCACGTTCTCGCGCACGGTGAAGGATTTCACCAGGCGCGGATCCTGGAAAGTCCGAAGGACACCCAGCCTCGCGACGACGTGATCGCGCAATCCCACGATCGACCGGCCGTCGAAGGCGACGCTTCCTTCGCTCGGCCTGTAGATGCCGCTGATCACGTTGACCAACGTGCTCTTTCCGGAGCCGTTCGGACCTACGAGCCCGACGATCTGCCCCTGACCGATCTCCAGGCTCACGCCATCCAGCGCGCGAAGGCCCAGGAAGCTGAGAGCGACGTTGTTGACCTTGAGCAAGGGCTGCGTGGTATCGAGCCGCACCAGATCCTGCGAGACCTGGGGCCCTTGTCCCTGGGACTTCAGCGCGGACGCCTTGCGCGCCGACGGCTTGATGTAGCGGCTGCGCGGCAGGAGCAATCCCGCGATGCCCTTGGGCAGCATGACGAACGAAAGCAGGAGGAGAAGCCCGTACACCATGAACTGCCAGTCGGCAAAGAACTGGAGCTTCTCGGGCAGGTAGGTGAAGACGATGGCGCCCAGGATCGGACCGGACAGCGTTCCCAGGCCGCCGACCACGGCCATCACGAGGGCTTCCACCGAACGGTGCAGCCCGAACGATTCCGGTCCCAGGTATCCCACCAGGTGGGCGTAGATGCCGCCCGCAAGCCCGATCAACGCGGCGCTCAGCGTGTAGGCTTCGCGCTTCGTGGCGACGCGATCCACGCCGATGCTGCCCGCGGCCACTTCGGACGCGTGGATTGCGAAGAACGCACGCCCGTAGCGGCTGGTGAGAAAGTTCCTGAGCTGCCACATCACGATCGCCGTGACGGCCAGCACGAACTGGAAGTAGCCCACAGCGCCGACGCTGTGGCCGAAGAACTTCAGCGTCTTGAGTGCCGGCGACGGCACGCCGCTCAATCCCGCGACGCCGCCCGTGACACCCGTCCACTCGCGAATCATCTCGTAGAAGATCATTCCGAAGCCGAGCGTCATCATGGCGAGATAGAACTCGCGCACGCGGCCGGCCGCGAAGGAGAGCAGCCAGCCTGAGGCCGCGCTCAGCAACGTCGCGCAGACCAGGCCGATCGGAACCGGAACTCCGAATTTCCTGGCCAGCAGCGCCGATGCATATGCCCCGATTCCAAGGAACGCCGCGTGACCGAGCGAGACCTGTCCCGCAACGCCGGTCAGCACATTGATGCTTTGCGCGATCAGCACATTGACGAGCACGAAGGACCAGATCTGCACCGTCGAGCCCGACGCGAATTCGGCACCGATGCCCAGCGCGACGACCAGTGCAAGGCCGAAGATTGGATGGCCGATGAAGGCCAGTTTGGCTTTGAAAGCTTCGGGCACGATCAGACCTTGTTGATTTCGGCCTGGCCGAAGAGACCCTGCGGCCGCCACACCAGGATGACCATGAGAATGGCGAAGGCAATCGCGCTTTCGAACGCGGAGGACAGGTAGCCACCGACCAGCTTCTCGATGACGCCAAGGGCAATGCCGCCGACCATGGCGCCCCGCACGCTGCCCATGCCGCCGAACACCGCCGCAACGAAGCCGAACACCATCAGGTTGAAGCCAAAAGCGGGATCAACGGTGCCGTTGATCTGCGAGAGCAACACCCCGGCCAGGCCGGCAAGGATGCCGCTCGCGATGAACGACAGCACGACGACCCTGCGAACCGGTATGCCTGCGAGCGACGCGGCCGCCTCGTCGTGCGCCACGGCACGCACGGCCCTGCCCCACGGACTCACGCGAAGAAAGATCTCCATACCTAGCATGAGCGCGGTGGACACGACGAGCACCGACAGCGACTGGGCCGACACCTGAACCCCGGCGATCGACACGAAGCTCGTGCTTTCAAAGACGATGGACGGTACCGAGATGGCCTGCGAGCCGAAAAATTTGGCGACAAAGCCCTGGACGAAGAACCCCAGCCCGAGCGTCGAGACGACCCATCCCATACTTTCCTCCGAGCCGAGCAGCGGTCGGATGGCGACGCGCTCCACCAGCACCATGAGCGCGCCGGTGCCCAGCAAGGCCATCGGGACGGCCAGCGCGACGTGCAGTCCCGCAGCCATCAGTGCGGTCAACGCCACGGCGCCCAGCATCAGGAGCGATCCCTGCCCGAAGTTCAACGTCTTGGTGGTCCAGAACGTGAGCGACAGGCCCATGGCGATCAATGCATAGGCCGCACCGACGCAGATGCCGGCAAAAACCAGTTGAAGGAAGAAGTCCATTCGCAACCTTGCTGCCTTCAATCTTTGGCGACGCGCAGCTGCGACTTGTCGCCGACCTTGGCGTATTCGAAGACCGCGACATCCTGCTCGGTGATCGCGTGGTGCTTGGCTGGCGAGAACGAGTAGACGGCGTTCACGCCGCGCAGGCTCGTGATGCCCTCGATGGCCTTGTTCACGGCCATCGGGTCGGTCGAATTTGCGCGCTTGATGCCCTCGAGCAGCACATTCGCAGCGTCGTAGGCATTGGAGACGGACAGCGCCATGAAGATCTGCGGTCGGCTCGGGTCCGAGCCCCACCAGCGATCGGCCCCGTACTTCGCCTTGTAGGCTTCCGCGAACTCCTTCGCGGCCGGGTTCATCGGCTGTTCCCCGAAAACACCGATCATGGTGCCGCGCGTGCCGAGCACCAGGTCCCCGGCTCCTTCCTGGTAGGGAATCGAAAGCGCGCCGTTGGATGCGACCAGGGGCACCGAGAAGTTGAGGCGCGCCATGGTTCGGCGCAGAACTGCAAGATCGGCACCGAGCCCGACGCACATGACCACATCCGCGCCGGTCCGCTGCAGCTTGGCAAGCTGAGCCGTCATGTCCTGCGCGCGCTGGTTGTAGCTTTCAAGGCCGACGACCTGGGCGCCGCCCTGCAACTTGAGCTCCTTGCCGATCAAGTCGGCGCCGCCCGCGCCATAGGCGGTGCTTTCGTGGATGAGCCCAACCTTCTTGAACCGCTTGGCCACGTATGACGCAAGCACCTTCGCCTCCACGTCGTTCTGCAGCGCGAACGAGAAGACATTCGCGGTCGGCTTGCCGCCGCCGGGGTAGGTCACCGTGGGCGACTGCGCAATCGGATTCATGTAGGGCCGGCCGTCCGCCGCAGCCATGTCGATGACGGCCAGCGTCGGGCCGCTGCCGGCGGGGCCGATGAATCCGGCGAGGTCCTTGTTGTCGAGCAGCTTGCGCATGTTCTGCACCGCGCGGTCGGGGACCAGCTGGTCGTCGAGCGCCATGGCCAGTTCGATCTTCTTCCCGTTGATGCCGCCGCGGGCGTTCCAGTTGGCGATCGCCAGATCGACGCCGCGCTTGCCGCCCTCGCCGTACTCGTTGTACGGACCGGTCAATGCGGATGTCATTCCGATCTTGATGGTTTCCTGCGCGACGGCCGGCCGGACGGCCAGGACGAAGGCCAATGCTGATGCGGCAACGATGCCGCCGACGATCCGTACGTTCATGTTTTGTCTCCAAGGGCGCCGACGGCGCAGATGCTCTTGATGCAACGTGAAGCGGCCGCTGCCACCTCGGTTTTTCTGTGCAACCGACATAGAATATGAATGACGGTTCACCATTCGTATATTAGGGGAGGCACTTTGCCGGCGTCAAGCATGCGACGCTTCTCTTCGGGTAAACACCGTGGCCTTCGCTTCAGCATCGGCACCGAAGCACGCGCTTCGTGCAAGGGAAATCACTGATGCCCTGTCGCGTTGACGCACCGGAAAGCCGGTCGATAATGATGCGTGACTCGTGATTCACGCCAATACGAGCAAGAATGACGGCCTTCCTGTACTTGCGAGATCGATATGAAGAAAAAAGCGCCCGCCCCCGAAGCAGCCTCCTGGAGGGATGCCGGCAGCCGCTCCGAGAAGACCGAACTCATCCGCGAGGCGTTGCTGCGCTCGGCGGCCGAAGTGGTGGGCGAAGTCGGCTATGCGGAGGCGTCAATCACGATGATCACCCAGCGAGCTGGCGTGGCACAGGGCACGTTCTACAACTACTTCAAGTCTCGCCAGGACATCTTGGACAAGCTGCTTCCCGACGTGGGCGAGCACATGATCTCGCACGTGCGAGAGAAGGCAACGGGCGGCGAAGGCTTCGCAGAACTTGAAGAGCGCAGCTTCCGCGCGTTCTTTTCGTTCATCAAGCAGGCCCCGCACTTCTCTCGCATCCTCAACGAAGCCGAGAGCTTCGCTCCCGCTGGCTATCAGCAGCACTTCAAGACCGTCACGAGCGGCTACATCCGCTTCCTGAAGCGGTCCTTGCGCAACGGCGAGTTTCCCGAGTATTCCGAAGCCGAGCTGGAGGTCGTTGCCTACATGCTGATGGCCGCACGCAGCTATCTCTCTCAGCGCTATGCATTGGAAGACGGCAAGCCCACCGATATCCCGCGCTCGGTCGTCAAGACCTACATGAAGTTCGTGCTCTTCGGGCTGACGGGCCACCCCGCTTCCGAGGAACGCCCGGACGGCCCTCGTTCGAAGCCAAGGAGCAAGTGATGCTGCAGTTCAACGGCAAGGTGATCGTGGTGACCGGCGGAGCGAGCGGCATCGGTGCAGCCGCAGCCGAGATGTTCGTGCGGGGCGGTGGCACCGTCGTGGTCGCGGACAAGAACCTCGATGCGGCAAGGTCGACGGCATCGAGAGTCGGCGGCCATGCTGTCCAACTCGACGTGGGCGATGAGGACTCTGTCAAATCGGCAGCGCAGGCCATTCGCCTGGCGCACGGAGCGGCCACGATCCTGGTCAATAGTGCAGGCATCCTGCAGCGCACGCTGCCGCCCGAGGAACTGTCCATCTCCGAGTGGGACCGCGTGCAACACATCGATCTGCGCGGCACCTACCTGTGCTGTGCCGTTTTAGGCGGCCAAATGGCCGCATCGGGCAACGGCGGCTCGATCGTGAACATCGCATCGGTGGCGGGCATGGTGTCGGGGCCATTGCATTCCTACGGTCCGGCCAAGGCCGCCGTGATCAGCCTCACCGAATGCCTTGCCGCGGAATGGGGCGGTGCGGGTGTTCGCGTGAACTCGGTGTCTCCCGGCTTTACCCTGACACCTGCGCTGGAGCGCGGCATCGACCACCAAGTCATGGCGCCCAATGCGATGAGCGGCGCCGCTGCCATGCGCCGACTGCTGAAACCCGAGGAGATTGCGGCGGGAATCTGCTTTCTAGCGTCCGACCTGGCATCTGGCATCACAGGGGTCAATTTGCCGGTAGATGCCGGCTATCTTGTCGGAACACCTTGGGCGGCGTACGGCGGTTTGCGCACGCTGCGCTGATCGATGAGATGACATCGTTCTCGATATACTTTTTTACGCGGTCCTTGACGAACAACATATCGGATTTGTGACGACGGATCTTGTAACTCGTCTTGCATAGAAAACCCTCGTCGCTCATTCACTTGGTCAGGAGATGGATCAGCCACCAGGTGCGCTCCGGACCGAAGTCGTAGGCGCCGGACGTACTAACTCCCAGCGCAAGGTGTTCTTCCCAGTGCACATATTCAGGCACGTCGAAGCGGTTCGTGATGGTTTCCACAATTGCCAAGGCCGGCGTGCAGAACTACGAGGTTTCTCCCTGGTTCGCCGTGTTCGCGCCAGCCGGCGCACCCGCACCCGTCGTCCGGAGAATCAACGCGGCCCTGCTGGACGCAATGAGGCATCCGATACCAAGGCCCGCCTTGATGCCATCGGCGCCGAGCCTATCGACTCCCCGCCGGAATAACTCGCCACCTATCTGGACAAGGAACTGGCGCGCTGGGGCAAGTTCATTGCAGACCGCAAGATTCACATCGACTAAGACGCCAGAAGCGAGATCGAGCACCGCTTAGGGGGCCAAGTCGCCAACCCATGAAAGGAAACTGTGTCTACATCCACCATCTCCACCCCGGGCGATGCCTTTCGGGTCCGTACCGACGGACCCGAAGACGCCCCCGTGCTTGTCTTCTCCAACTCCCTCGGTACCACACTGGAAATGTGGGGCGCGCAGGCAGCGCAGGCTCGGCTGCTTCAATTGGGCGTCGACGCGACCCTGGACTTGGCGCCCCGTTGGCATGAACCTCATCCGGCGCTGTTGAAACTCTTGGCAGTACGACTTATGCCCGCCTGAAATGTCAATAGCGTGAGTCTGGGGCCTTGCTCACTGCCACTCAATGCGAATCCGTCAAGGAACTATTGGTTCGCGCAGGTGCGAATCTTGCCGTCTTACCCCTGCTGCGATGCGGCACTATCGCGTGGAACAACCTACTGGCACATAACATCTATATTCTCAGGGCAACAGCGCCGGAGAGGAAACGGAGAGGAAATCAATGAACGTCCGGACCTTGGGCGAAAGATATTTTCGGCTGGGGTACACGCAAAGAAGTGGAACGCTGAAGTCACCGGACCCCGCCAGGACGTGAACGAGACGTCCCGCTTTCAGATCTTCAGATGTGAGCCAAGTGGGCAGCAGCGCAAGGCCCATGCCTTGAAGGGCGGCAAGGTGAAGAAGCGACTCATTGCCGCTTTGCAGTACTGGAGACAACTTCATCCCCTCCGCTCCCGGACGACGTAACTCGCCAAAGCTGGGCGAGTGGTACCACAGCAAGGAATGATTGGACAGATCGCTCAAATGCACGAGCGGGCCTGCTCTGTTCAGATATGAAGGTGCAGCAACGTACTGAAAAGAAATGGTTGCTAGCGGGCGAGCGATAAGGTTATCGCCGGGGGAATGGGAGACGCGCAGAGCCAAGTCAAATCCCTCCTCGACCAAGTTGATTAGTCGCCCAGTCAAATCAAGGTCCAAGCGCACCTCGGGATACCGATCTCGAAAATCTGCGAGCACGGAAACGAACCTGGGACTTGCCGCCCAGACCGGGGCGCTCACTCGCAGCGTACCTTTCGGGACCACGGAGGTCTTGGTCATCGCCCCCTCAACTTCCTCCAGTGCATCAAGCATCTGCCGGATTTGGTCGAAGTACAGCTGCCCGGGTTCGGTCAGGCTGACGCTGCGGCTGGTTCGGTTCAAAAGCCGGGTGCCCAATCGCTCTTCCAAGTGCATGACATGCTTGCTCGCCATGGCAGGAGAAATCTTCATTCGACCTGCCGCCGCAACGAAGCTTTTGAGCTCCGCCACAACGCGGAAGACTTGCATGCTTGTCAAAGAGTCGACTGCCATCATTCACTACCAGGAAACGGTGGATCAACATTCTAGGCAATGATCAACAGCCAGAAGATGAATACATTGGAGGTCTGATCTTTTGTGGAGCACCAATGACTACCGCTGTATTTAGCCCTTCCTCCAATCCGTCCAAGACCCTGCGGGTTGGCTTATGGGCCGCCCAATTCGTGCTGGCGGGCCTCTTCCTGTTTTCCGGCTTTATGAAACTCGGGACACCCATTCCTGAACTGGCAAAGATGATGCCGTGGACGGGACAGCACTCGGAACTGTTCGTGCGGTTCATAGGCCTCGTGGACTTGGCAGGTGGATTGGGGATTCTGCTTCCCGCTTTGACGCGGATAAAGCCGCGGCTGACCGTGCTGGCGGCGCTGAGTTGCTCTCTGCTTCAAGTGTTCGCCATGGTCTTCCATCTTTCGCGTGGTGAAGCGCCGGTGCTCCCCTTGAACATTGTCCTGTTGTCGCTTTCTTTGTTCGTGCTTTGGGGCCGTGCCCGCAAGGCTCCCCTCCTGCCACGATGACATCTAGCTGGAGGAAATGAAGTGAAACGCATGTCCGCGTTTTGCCTATCCCACGATGGCGGGTCCATGGTCGTGGATGCAAGTCTTGGCCCGCGATTCTCCTGCTCCGTGTCGGCGGATGCACTCGACGCCAACACGTCGCCACTATGGAAAAAATGGCTATGACAATCTCCCCGCTTCGCCTGAATCACGCAGTGCTCTACGTCGCAGACCTCGAACGCTCGATCCGCTTCTATACCGGCCTGTTTGACATGACGGTCGTCTCGCGCGAGCCCCGTGCTAACGCCGCATTCCTGCGACTCGCTCGGTCGGGTAACGACCACGACCTGGGATTGTTTGGCATCGGTGCGGCGACCACACCGAAGGCGCGTCGCGCGGTCGGCCTTTACCACCTGGCGTGGCAGTTCGACACGGTCGACGAACTCGTCGCAGCCCGTCAAGCGCTGAAGCAGTCCGGCGCCTACACCGGCGAATCAAGCCATGGTACGACCAAGAGCATCTACGGCGCCGACCCCGACGGCATCGAGTTCGAACTCATGTGGATGCTTCCCCGTGACCAGTGGCACCAGTTCGAGGGCGTCGCACACCTCGACCGGCTCAACCTGGATGATGAAGTTCGCCGCTGGAGCCAGGTTCAGACGGGCGGCCGCGTCGTGACCGCGACCAACGAGAAATCCTTATGACCACGTCGCCGCCCGCAGGCATGAACGCCGTCGTTGACGATGACGGGCACGCTGCGAGGACGCAATTGCGACGCTACCAGATCGAGGACGGCCAGATGGAGGCGTTCCTTCCGTACTGGCACAAGCTCATCGAGCAGCGTCAGAAATTCGGGTTCCGCGTCGCATTCGCCTACGTCGATGAAACCAACAACGAAGTGGTCTGGGCTGTCGAACACAACGGTGACTTCGAAGCAGCCGAAGCCGCGTACTTTCACTCGGCAGAACGGGCGGCCACGCTCATTGGGGCGCCGCGCGTGATGGAGGGCGTGAAGATCGGCATGGCGAGACGCTTGATGTGAGCGATGCTGCGCTCGCTCTACGGCGGCTGGACCATGTGTCGCCTTGGCCCTGAAAGTTTCTCAGCAACGGCCGGAGGCGGCTCCCGAGTTTGAGCCTGCTGTTTGTTTGATGCCCGGCATGTAATGGGTTAGGGCCTGTGAACACATCCGCATCATGACCACGTCCCGAATGGTCATCCCGTGTTGCCGCGTAGCATGAACATCACCACCTCGGCGACCTCGCTCGTTTCGATCAGGCTGGTCGAGCGCACTCACTCCTGGCTGGCTGCCTTCGGCAAGCTGCGCACCCGCTTCGAGCGTCGCATCGACGTTCATGTCGCGCTGCTTTCCCTGGCCGAGGCCGCTAAGAAGCACAAGGTCAGCGACGCCACCATCTATGCCTGGCGCAAGCATTTCGGCCAGATGGAAGCAGCCGACGTCAAGCGTCAGCCGGCGCTGCGCACTGGGTTGCAGGAGCAGGGGTGAACGGAGCGATAGCTTGCTGCTCCTTTCGCCGCTCCTTAACCTAGGCCCGATGCCCAGGCCGCCAGGAGGTCAAGCGATGGATCTCGCTCCGACGTATTTGAAGATTGCGTTTCTTCACTCTCTAGGGAGATTTCATTTCCGATGGTGGCTTGGGGCGTCGGTCCGACACAGGTTGGCGCGACGTCAACGCAAACGAGACCTATCAGTCTTGCACCAAGAACTTTCAGCAGGGACTGCACAGTCGAAGTTACTCATCACGGGGTGTCTGCTGCCAAATCTGCGCGTAGGGCAACAACCCCGTTCGTGTATGGCAATTGACATATTCAAACGTGTTTCCGTGACTCAACACAAACAGCTCATGCCACGTCACGACTTCTCGCTTCTCCTTGTAGAGCCTATTCATCGCGATCGCATGCCGGTAGATGTCCAAATGCGTTTCGTGCGAAGCAGCCCAGGACTCCAACTGGTCGATTGAAAGCAAGATGGCGGCGACCGAAGTCTCCGCACGGGAAGCACCGTCTGCATTCAGATTGGTCATGATGCGCAACGACATGCAGCCGGTCGTCTCCGCGTTCTCGGCTAAGTACTGCATGCCACGATGAAGCTTGGGCTGTAAGGCATGCATGTAGTCTTCAAGCTGTTCTTCGCCTGCGCCTTCCCAGTACTGTCCAGACCGAAGAAATGTTGCGTTGTACGGCACTACCGTCATAAGGCGACGCCCAAACGTACGAGACACGTTCGACCTTGGCAGTGAGTTGTTATGGGGGCTTTCGAGCTCGTCGATTGCTGACAGGGGGACACGATCTCGAGCTGCCCCGAAGTACCCGTTCGTTGTGATGGGCACAATGATGCTTCCTGGTGTCCTTCCGAAGCCGATGCGATAGCCTGGGGCGGAATAGATGGTCTCGTGCCTGTCATAGGGCACCACAATCGATTCGCACCAATGGCCTGTCTCCCCGCTCAGCAGTTCGGCAGACTCGAACCAATCTCTGAAGCCGGACGACTGCAACCAACGGGCGTACTCCGTCGGATCGGTCCAATAAGCAACCACTATTCCGTTGGTGTACCCGACATCGTCGACGCAACGCATGATTTCGCTCGTCTCCGTGCCGTGCGCTTTCGATAGCTGATCGTGAATCAGCTGATGAAATTCTTTCTCTTTCTCCCATTCGAGACCTTGAGCCTGTATTCCAAAATACACAGACACAAGTGAAGCAACCGGACTCTCCCAACGAAGGGAGTATCTCGGTGCTGCGGGCTGATGCCCCGGTGGGCGTCGGGGAGGGATCACCTGGGGGTAAACAACATCAAAAGGCATGATGTTCTCAATCTGGTGCAACGTTCGTTGATAAAGGTCAGCGGAGGAACTCGCCATTGCTTTTGAGCATGGAGAGATCCACGTATGTCGAGCCTGCGTGATTGCCTGCGCCGTAAGTCACCCGGAAGCCGCCGATATCGAGGTCGCTGATCGATTCCAGGCTGTCGACCAGCGTCTCGCGCCTGAGGCGCTGACCCGCACGCTTGAGGCCTTCGCTGAAAACCTTGGCAGCGACAAATCCCTCCAGCGAACCGTAGCCTGCGGTAATGTCTGGTTGCTTGCTCCGCAGGCGCTGGTATTCGAGGGAAACCGGCACCAGTTGGTTCCAGGGAGAAGGTACAACCTGGGTGATCACAATGCCGCGGGACGCGGCTCCGAGCTCGCGGCTACTGGCTTCAGAGATGGCATAAAGCTGACCGGAGGCGTCGGCTTCACGATACTTGCGTGCGAATGCAACCGCTCCTTTGCCTGCGGTGCAAATGATGATCGCGGCCGGGCGCTTCTCGCTAACGGCAGCCACGGCCGAGCCTACGTTAATCTCAGGCGAGACTGGCATGGCCGCGGTGACCGTAGGCACGAACTTGTGGCGCTGGAGGCCCGCTATCGTGCCATGCAGTGCGGCTTGACCGAATCCGTCGTCCTGATAAACGACGGCGATGCGGCTGACGCCTGTGGCCGCCAATTGATCGGCCATGTGTCGCAGTTCCTGCCCATAACTGGCACGAACGTGAAACAAATAGCGATTGCCATATTCGCGCAGCGAGTCAGCGCCGGTATAGGGCGCAAACACAGGTACTCCCTGGTGAACGGTCGATGAAAATGACGCGCGCGTAGCGCTGGTTCCAAACTGGCCGAAGATGGCGAAGACATTGTCCTTCTCAATCAAGCGGCGTGTGTTCTCAACCGCCTTGTCGACGTCATAGCCGTCATCCACCGAAAGCAGCCTGATCTGTCGACCATAGATGCCGCCTTTCGAATTGAGATGATCGAACCATAGCTTCGCGCCGGCCCGGTAATCGTTTCCCAATTCGCCGAAAGGTCCTGTCAGCGCGACCGATTGACCCAAGAGGATGGCGTCGTCGGCCACGCCTTTTTCCGCACGGGCCCCTTGAAAGACACCCGCACCAAGAAGTGCACCTCCACCCGAACCTGCAATGAATCGACGACGGCTCAGCATCAGGCGACCTGTGGGGTGAAACCTGGCTGACTCGCGAGGAACGCACCGGTAGTCTGTTCAATCGTGAGTTGCCCCTTGTGCATCGTGACCACCCGGTCTGACAGCGCGCCGATGAATGCTTGGTTCTGTTCCACCAACAGCAGCGTCAGTCCAGTCGATTCGCGAATGCGGAGCAACGTGTCCACCATCTCCGAGATGATGGATGGCTGGATACCCTCGGTGGGCTCGTCGAGCAGCATCAGGTGGGGCTGGGAGCAAAGGCAACGCGCCAGCGCCAGCAGTTGCTGTTCACCGCCGGAAAGCAAGCCGCCCGCACGGTCGGCGTACGGCTTGAGCCTCGGAAAATCATTCAACGCCTTGGCGACGATTGCCTCTCTGTCGCCAACTGACATCACAGCACCCATGCGTAGGTTGTCCATGACCGACAAGTGCGGAAAGATGTGCCGTCCTTGCGGCACCAGCCCCACACCGGCCCGAGATCGCTTGAAGGTCGGATGACGCGTGATATCGGCACCATTGAACTTGATTGTCCCGGCGGAGGCCGGCAGGTAACCCAGTATGGTCCGCATGAGCGTGGACTTGCCCATACCGTTATGCCCCCACAGTCCGACGAACTCTCCACGCCTTACCGACAGGTTCACGCCGCGCAGGATCTGAATATCGCCGTACCCGCTGCTCAGATCGTTGATCTCTAGCATTTATCTAGCCTTTCATGGCCAGCTCGCGGCCCAAATAGACATCCCGAACGCGTTCGTCGACGAGCACTCTCTCTACGGTGTCTTCGAGCAGTACCTCGCCGCGGTTAAAGACAGTCACCTTGCGAGCGATCATCTTGATGAACTCCATGTCGTGCTCCACGACAACAAGTGCACACCTCTGGTTGATTGCTCCGATCAGTTTTGCGGTGCGCATGACCTCTTCGTCGCTCATTCCAGCGGCTGGCTCGTCCAGCAGCACGAGCGCAGGGCGAGAGGCCATCACCACGGCCAGCTCAACCCACTGTCGTTGACCGTGCGACAGCACGCCGGCCTGAAGAGTTGCCAGATGGCCCAGGCCGGTCATGTCGAGTGTGTCGGTCACCGCTTTGGAAGCGGCGACACCTTTGGCCGTCCGGCGCGCCGACAGCCATACGTTTTCCTCCACTGACAAGCCATTGAAGACGCTGGGAACTTGCGTTTTGATGCCCACACCGAGCTGGGCGATTTGGTGTGACTGCAGGCCTCTGGTCGAATGGCCGCGGATGGTGACCGAGCCGCGTGTCGGACTGTACTGGCCCGTCAGCAGTTTGAAAAATGTGCTCTTGCCGGCGCCGTTCGGGCCGATCAAGCAGCGCAACTCGCCTTCGGCCAGACGGAAATCCACATTTTTGAGCGCGTGCACGCCGCCGAACGTCACGCCCAGACCTACAGCCTCCACAATGTTGGCACTCATGGCCTTGTTCTCCGCAGCGAACCGACAGCCAGCAGCGCGCCCTTCTGAAGAAGGGGAACGATGCCCTTGGGCAACAACAGCACGAACAGAATCAGAACCAGCCCCAGCACCAGGTTGGGATTGATCAAGCTGAGTGTGCCCAGATAGGACGTGAGCCACTGAACAATAAAACAGCCGACTATCGGCCCAAACAACGTGCCTACACCTCCGACGATGACCCAGATGATCACCTGCGCGGACTGCGCAAGACTGAATACCGTGGGGCTGGTGAAGGCGCCCCAGTTGGCGAACAGGCAGCCCGCCAAGCCCGCAATACCTCCGCCCAAAACGAAGGCCCCCAGCTTGTATTTGCGAGAGTCGTAGCCCAGCAGGTCGGCGCGCTTCTCATTTTCACGAATGGCGACCAGCACACGACCGAAATGACTCGCCAGGACGAGCCGCAGGCCGATATAGACAGCGGTGAGGAAGGCAACGCAGACCGCGAACAACGCTTGCGCATCGAGCGTGCGTTCCGGGAAACCCGGTACATGCAGCGTCGGGATGGAAGGGATGCCGTTGAATCCGCCCAGCGGCGCACTGCCGATATGGAACCGCCCGCCGGACGTGGAGTTGACCAGATTGAATAGGATCAGCGTCACCGTGAGCGTGATGACTCCCAGATACACGTCACTGATGCGGCCGAAGAACATGAAGTAGCCCAGCGCTCCGGCGAAGAGTGCTGGCACCGCGATGGCCAACAGCAATGCAAAGGAAGATTCGCCGAAATTCAGCATCGCAATCGCATAGGTGTAGGAACCGAGGCCGAAGAAAGCGGCTTGCCCGAAGCACAGAATGCCGCCATAGCCCCAGACCAAGCCGAGAGAGAGTGCCAAGATGGACATGATCACGTAGACCATGACCTCCATCAGTGTGAATGTCTCTACGAACGTCGGCACGAGAAACATGGCTCCCAGCCCGAGAATCAGGCTGGCGCTAGAAGGAAGATGTTTGAGCATGGGAAACCTAGATGCGGCCGCGGAAGAACCGCCCTGTGATGCCCTGGGGAAGCAGCCTGACAAGAACGATGGCAACCAGGAGCAGGGCCACCTCACCAATGACAGGCGTCGTTGCAAAGCTTGCGATTTGATTGACAGAGCCGAACAGTCCCGAGGCCGTCAGGGTGCCGGTCAGAATCGACGACCCGCCGCCGATCACGGTGATGAACGACTTCGCTACATAAGCGACGCCGATGGTCGGAACGACGCCGGTGATAGGTGCCAACACGGCGCCAGCCAGGCCGGCAAGCGCTGCCCCGATGGAGAATGTGGCGCAGTAGATTCGTGCGGGACTCACGCCCAACGCAGCAGCCATTCCCGGATCCTGCATGACGCCTCGCGCAATCAAGCCAAAACGCGAAAACTTCAGCAGCGCATACATGAGTGCTGCGACGCCCAGCGCCACGGCAGCAATGAACGCCGTGTAGAGGCTCACCTTGTACGCACCGATGTCCAGTGCACCCAGCGGCGATGAGAGCCCAATGGTGGTGTTGCCGTAGATGGACGTGACCCCCCCCACCAGCAACAGCGAAAGGCCCCAGGTTGCCAGCATGGTGTCGATCATGCGACCGTAAAGGTGCCGGATGATCAGCCACTCGATAGCCGCTCCCAACAGGCCCACCACCAGGGGCGACACCACCAGCATGGCTACCCAGATGTTGACGCCCAGTTTGACGGCAGTAATGGCCGCGTAGCCACCGATCATGATGAACTCGCCATGGGCGAGGTTGATGACTTTCATCATCCCGAACACGATGGCCAGCCCAATGCTCACGAGCACAAGCGTGGCGATCGCGTTCAGAATTTCTATGCCGACGACGGCGAAATAGTCCAAGGGAAACTCCAAAGGTTGCGGCGCGGCGGGCTCAGATCTTGATGACGAACTGCTTGTTCTCGGCGGGGTTCTTGCGCAAGTCGCAGACCGCGGCGGTGTCCACTGGCTTTTGCTGCTTGTAGCTTTCCAGAATCTTCCATTTGCGGTCTACGCATTCAGCGATCTGGATGTCCAGCGTGCAGTGGTGCGTGGCCGGGTCGATGGTGACCTTCCCGCTTGGGCCATCGAACGACAGTCCACTCTCCAGCGCCGCGATGGTCTTGACGCGGTCGGTCGTGCCCGCCTTCGTCACGCCCAGTGCCCACAGATGTACGCCCTGATAGGTGGCTGCTGCGAGTTCGCCGATGTAGGGATAGTTGGCGCCAAACTTCTTGTGCCACCGATCGACGAAGGCCTTGTTGACGGGGCCGTCGATGCTCTCGAAATAACTGAATGCGGTCACGATGCCCTGCGACTCCGCGGGCGCAAGCACGATATGCTCATTCCCGTTGTTGAAAGTCGTGGAAGCCATCGGGATCTTAGTGTTCATGCCTGCGGCGGCCCATTGCCGGTAGAAGGCCATATGCGCGCCGCCCACCAGCACAGAGATCAGCAAGTCCGGCTTGGCGGCTTGAATCTTCTGAATGGTCGGACCGAACTGGTTGACGTCCAGCGGGAAAAAGTCGGTAGACACGACCGTAGCGCCGATGTCTTTCGCATACTTTTTGATCCAGTCGGCGGTGATCTGGCCGTAGTTGTAGTCGGCGGCAACGATGTAGATCTTCTTTCCCCAACGCTTGGTCACATAGGGCACCAGCTTCTCAACATTCTGCGCAGGCGTCTGGCCAGTGCAGAAGATGTTGCGGTCGCAAACGCCGCCTTCGTACTGCGTGTTGTAGAAGTACAGGGTGTTGAAGCGCTTCATCACCGGACGGATTACTTCACGCGAGGCCGAGGTGATGCCGCCGAACAGGGCCGAGACCTTGTCCTTGAGCGCAAGCTGCTGTGCGTACTGCGCGTACAGCTGCATATTGGATTGAGGGTCCATCGTCACAATGCGAACTTTCTTGCCCAGAAGACCACCGGCGCCGTTGATTTCTTCGACGGCCAGTTGCATGGCGTCTTCCATCGGCTTTCCCAGCACGTCCAGTCCGCCCGAGAGGTCGTGAAGACTGCCGATCACGATTTCGTTGGTGCTCTGCGCCAATGCAGGCAGTGCGCCGGCAGCGCCAACGGTTGCGGATGTGGCGGCGGCTTTGAGAAGGGTTCTTCTGGCGATCGTCATGGAGATACTCCGTTATGAATGAGTGGGGAACAGGTGGGGTGAACTGTGGAACGGTGAGATAGGGTCGGCTTCAGGCCTGGGACCGCTCCGCGGCGCTTTCGAACGCACTGGCCGCGCGGTAAAGAGTGGCCTCGTCGTAATGACGAGCGATCAGCATCATTCCGATCGGCAGGCCGTCGCTCGTGCCGCATGGCACCTGCAGCGCCGGATGGCCGGTCACGTTGAACGGCGCCGTGTTCGCGAGCATCTCCCAGGCGCGCTGGAATGTCAGGCCAAGTGGTGCGTCCTCCGGTGGCAGAGGCGTGGCCTTCATCGGAAGTGTTGGCATCAACAGCAGGTCGTAGCCATCGAGCATCTCGTCGTACGCAGCGCGAAGTCTTCGCGACAGGTTCTGTGCCTTGGCATACAGGGTGCCTTTGCCGACCCTGAGCGTGTACTCGCCAGCAAGCATCGTGAACTTCAGCGTTTCCGAAAGCTCGTCTGCTCGCTCCCGCCAAGCCGAATGGGCTTCGATCAGGCTGGGAAGATATTGGCCCTTCCAGTTGAAGCCGAAGCCGTTGCCTTTCATCATCTGCTGCAACGCCCCTTCGTTGACGATCGGCATCCAGATGGATTTACCCAGGCGATGCATCGGAATCGACACCTCTTCGACGGTCGCTCCGAGCTTGCGCAGCAAGGCGGCGGCAGACTTGACCCTCGCATCCACATCGGGCTCCGAATTCGGCCAGGCGAAGCCTTCGGCCACGACGGCAATGCGCAATCCCTGTGCTCCGGCTTCCAGCGCTTGCGTGTACGAGGGCGGCAAAGAGAAGTTCATCTGGCGCGGATCGAGCCCGTCCGGCCCGGCCAGAACTTCCAACATCAGTGCGTTGTCCGCAACGTTGTTAGACATCGGACCGACGTGATCCAGCGTGAGTTCGATCGGCATGATCCCGGTGTAAGGTACCAGGCCCCACGTGGGTTTCATCCCCACTACGCCGCAGTAGGAACCAGGGATGCGGATGGACCCACCCTGGTCTGCGCCAATGGCCAGTCGAACTTCGCCGGCAGCCAACAGGGCGCCGCTGCCGGACGAGGAACCACCGGCCGCATGGCCCGGCTTGCGTGGATTGATGACGGGACCATTTGCGCAGGTATGTGAACCTCCCGACACGCAGTAGTACTCGCAGTTGGCCTTGCCCGCGATGATGGCGCCGGCGTCGAGCAGACGCGTCACTACCGTAGCGTCGATCTCGGGCGTGTAGGCCGAGAGGATCGACGAGCCGTTCATCATGGGGACGCCGGCCACTGCCACGTTGTCCTTGACGGCAACCGTCATGCCTTTGAGCTTGCCTGCGGTTGCCCCGGCGATGTGGGTCTTCACGCGCCAGGCGTTGAACGTGTTTTCCTCCGCGGAGGGCATGCGCCATTCGCCACGCGGGTACTTGATATTGGGCAACGGGTCGTCCAGCGCCAAGACGTCGTCGTAAGCACCAAGCACGCCATCGAGTTCCTGGATCCATACATCCAGCACACCCGGTTTGATGCTGATGCCCAGATCAGACGCGATGTCGGCAATCTGAACGGGGGTGGGGCGGCTTATCGTCATTGAAAGGTATCCTTTTGTCCGGCGAGGAGGTGGCGGTGCGGGTCACTTTCGGGAAGCGCGTCGCGGATGTAGTCGCGGCCCTTCCACTCAGGCGGTGGTGGCGTTCCCATGCCTTCACGCGGTACATGGGGCGACGGGAGTTCGTCACGCAGGTTGGGTAGATACCTGGGGCAGTTCGGGTAGATCTCGCACTCGATTCGCACCACGAGCTTGGCGCCGTAGTGACTGGTCACAACCGCGGGGTCGTCGATGATGGTGGCGCGGCCGTTTACCCGGATTCGGCGACTCTTGCCGTCGAAGTGCACGAACAGCAGTCCAACGTTCGCATTGCGCTGGATGTTCCCAAGCGTGCGATACATCGAATTGCCGTCGTACTCTGGGTATTCGACGGTGCCTGGACCAACGACGCGAACGAATCCCGGGTCGCCAGACTTGATGTTGCAGTCGACGTAGTCATTCCAGCTCGATGCGATGAAGAAGAACGGAGCGTTGGCGATAAGCGCCTTCTCGTCGTCCCAGAACTCGTAGTGTTTGCGATGGGTTTCGATGGCCTCGGCTACCCTGCGGCCGTCGAAGCGATCCTGAAACTCTCGCATGCCGTCGTGAAAGAACGCGCGCTCAATCACGGGAACCTCCAACATGGCTGACTGCGAGCTGCGGCCGTTCATCCACGCGCAGACTGAAAACGTCGGCGCGCGAATAATGACCCGCTACATCGAAATCGAACTTCCCGCGGACGATGTCCTCTATGTCCAGGTCCGCGGTCAGAATCGATTCGCCCGAGAAGTCGGGACCGGCCAACACCTCTCCCAATGGGCTGATGATCATGCTTCCGCCTCGCATCAGGACGTGCCCCGGTTCGTCGGAGATCTTGTTTCGCATCCCCTTCGGAAAATCATCCCTGGTCAGGAACTGGCACGCCGAAAGGACGAAGCAACGGCCTTCCAGCGCGACGTGCCGCATCGTCGCAGCCCAGCTGTCTCGGTCGTCCGCGGTGGGCGCGCAATAGAGGGCGACGCCCTTGCCATACATCGCCATCCGCATCAGCGGCATGTAGTTTTCCCAGCAGATGACTGCGCCCAGCTTTCCCCACGGCGTGTCGACGGTGGTGAGCGTCGAGCCGTCGCCGAACCCCCAGCACAAGCGCTCTGCTGCAGTCGGCATGAGCTTGCGATGCTTCCCGAGCAATGTTCCTTCAGGACCGAAGAAAAGGGCGGTGCAGTAGATGGTTCCGCCGTCGCGCTCGATCACGCCAATCGTCAGGAACAAGCCCGCTCGTTTTGCGGCATTTGCGAGTGCCTGCGTGTGAGGGCCGGGTACGTCAATGGCGCACGCGGCGTAATCGGCGTATTGCTGTCGACTCTCAGCAGTTCGCTTTCCGATGGAAATATCAAAGTCGGCGCCCTTTGGGTATCCCCCGACAAAGGCTTCTGGAAAAACGGCTACCTGGGCCCCTCGCTTTCCGCACTCTTCAATCAACGAGACAGCCTTCGCGACCGTGGCCGAGGTGTCATCGCCCACAGAGCCCGCTTGAACCACGCATGCTTTCAATGTTTTCATATGCTTCTTCCTGTTTAGATACCGAGGTACGTTCTGCGCACCTCGTCATTGCCGGCCAGTTCCTCGGCCGTTCCGCTGAGTGCCACGCGCCCGCTCTCGAGCACGTATCCGCGATTGACCACCTTCAACGCGCTTGCGACGTTCTGCTCGACGAGAAGTACGCCGATGCCTCTTGAATTGACGGATGCGATAGCGGCGTGGACTTCGGCCACCATGAGCGGAGCAAGCCCGTGACTCGGTTCATCCAGCAACAGCAGTGAGGGTTTTGCCATCAGGGCGCGGCCAATGGCCACCATCTGCTGCTCTCCGCCTGAAAGCGTTCCCGCACGCTGATCACGCCGTTCAGCAAGGCGGGGGAAGAGGTCAAAGCAGCCCTGGATGTCTTTGTCTGCGATCTCGGACCGCCTGTGATACGCACCGATAAGCAAGTTGTCCATGACGGACATGTCCGTGAACACATGTCGTCCCTCGGGCACGCACGCAAGGCCAACCTGCGACCTGCGATGGGCAGGGACAAGAGATATGTCCTGACCGTTGAATTCGACCGTCCCGGACGTCTTCGGAAGCAGCCCGAGGATCGCCCTGATGAGGGACGTCTTGCCCGCCGTGTTGGCGCCGAGAATCGCAACCGTTTCCCCAGAGCCCACCTCGATAGACACGCCCTCGATGACCAGGCGCTGGCCGTAGCCGCCAGACACGTTACGCAACCTGAGCATGCTCACTCCCCAGGTAGGCCTTGATGACTTGCTCATCACGCGCGACTTTCGAAGGCTCTCCATCCGCAATCAACCTACCGAAGTTCAGCACGAGCAGCCGTTCGCTCAATTTCATAATCGCCCTCATGTGGTGCTCAACCACGATCAACGTCAAGTTCGTCGTGGCACGCAAGTCGCGCAGGGTTGCCATGACGCTGTCCATTTCCAGCGGCGTCAACGCCGCCATGACTTCATCCAGCAGAAGAACTCGTGGCCGTGTAGCGAGTGCACGTGCAACTTCACCAAGCGCCTTCTGGGGAAAGGTCAGGTCATCCGCTTGCGCGTTGGCGACATTGCCCAGTCCAACGCGTTCTAGGCACTCGTGCGCCACACGCTGTGCCTCGTGCAGTGGATGCCTCAGCAGCGCAGCGGTTGTTACGTTTTCTACCAGCGTCATGTCCGGAAACAGCGCTGTGTTCTGAAAAGTCTTGGTCATGCCCGCTTTGGCGACGACGTGAGGCCGTGCCCCATCCAATCGACGACCGTCCAGGAACACTTGACCAGCGGTGGGCTTCTGGAGCCCGACAAGCGTGCTGAACAAGGTCGTTTTTCCCGCGCCGTTCGGACCAATCAGGCCTATGATCTCTCCCGCATCAACCGCAAAACTGACATCAGAGAGTGCACTGAGCCCCCCAAAACGGACCGACAGGCCTGACACCCTGAGTTGCGTCATTGTTTAGCTCCCACGCCGCGCAATGCGGGCAGGATTGAAGCCAGTCCCCTTGGCCTCAAGAGCACGATCAAGATCAGCACGACGCCGAAAGTGAATGGTGCGACCCCTGCTGCCCGGTTGGACAGATACGCGCTTAGGACCTCTTCGATCAAGACGACAACGAGCGCGCCGATGACAGGCCCGGTCAGTGTTCCAACGCCGCCAACAATCGCAATCAACGCGGCGCGAATCGAGATCCCGGCGACACTGAATACGCTGTCCGGATCAAAGAAAAATGTGAACTGTGCGAACAGCACGCCGGCCGCTGCCGTGAGCGCTGCGGAGACCATGCTTCCAATCAGCTTGACCTTGAGCGTATTGACACCAGCCATCTCCGCTGCATCCTCGTTCTCTCGGATTGCTCGCAGGTAGTAACCCATTCGGCCGCTGGACATCAGGGCGAACACGATGGAGGTGACTGAAAGCAGGCCCACCAATACCGGCAAATAGCTTCCTGCCCCGCGGAACTGCAGCATGGCCCAGGAGTTGCCAAGGAATGGAATAGAGATCCCCTGCGGACCTCCCGTCATGGAAGGCCAGGACGTCGCCACGATCCGGCATGCTTCGCCGAACGCCAAGGTCGCCAGCGCGAAGTAAGGCCCTTTCAGCCGCATCGTCGGAATGGAGAGCAGAAGCGCCATTAGGGCGGCGAGCAGCATTCCCATGGGCATTCCCAGCCAAGGGGAGAGACCCCATCGAACTTGCAGGATCGTTGACGTGTAGGCGCCGATTCCAAAGAACGCTGCGTGGCCCAGTGAGATCTGGTTGGCGAGGCCGCCAACGATGTTCCAGCTTTGACCAAGGCATGCCGCGAGGACCACCAAGCATAGAACCCTGATTGCATACCCAGTCGGGTTCAGCATCTCGCCGAAGACCAGCAAGGCAAGTGCCAACGCGGCAATAGAAATAATCGAACGCTTCATCGCGCACCCTTTCCGAGCAACCCTTGTGGTCGAAACGACAGCACGGCGATAAAAAAGACGAAGAGAACCAAGTTCTGCATTTGAATCGGCAGGGCCAATGCAGAGAAGGCCTGCACGATGCCAACCACAACCCCTCCCAGCAGCGCGCCCATGACGCTGCCGAGACCGCCGAGCACAACGACCGTGAACATCAGCGTGACGAACTGCGCGCCCGCCGTTGGACTGACCGAGCTGTAGGAAAGGATGACCCCTCCGCCGAATGCCGTGAGGCCAGTACCCAGCCCGAATGCGATCGTGTAGATCACGCGTGTATCGATGCCAAAGAGCGTGGCAGCCATGGCGTTCTGTGCGGTCGCCCTGATGGCTTTACCGACCCAGGTGTGAGCAAGCATCAGCCACAGAAGAATGGACACGACCGCGCCCATGGCGAAAGCGACAAGGTACGGCACCGACACGAAGATCGGCCCGAGCTCCAGCGCTTCCGCCTGGTAGGACGTGGTGGCTGAGCGGAAGTCGGAACCGAACAGCATCAAGGCTCCGTTCTCAAGAACGGCCAACAACCCGACCGTCAGGAAGATCTGCGCAACAGGAGGTGCGGCTAGCACGCGCTGAACAAGGAGCCAGTGGCACACAGCACCAAGGACGAATCCCACAGCCAGCGCGACAAACGCACCAAGTACAGGGTCCAGTCCCAAATACTTCCACGCGAACCACGCTGCATACATCCCCACCATCAGGAACTCCGCCTGCGCGAAGTTGACGATGCGAAGAACCCCGAAGACCAGGGATAGACCAACGGCGATGACGCCGTAGACGCCCCCGATGAGCACGCCATCGATCAAGGATTGGAGCAAAGCAATCACTGCTGTTCCTGCTGTAGTGATTGATGGAATTACTTCACGTCCGCGCCTTGCCATCGGGCAGACTGCTTGGCACTGGCTTTGGGAAACACAGTGACAAGGTCAGCACCACGCCATTGGACAAAGACCGGATAAGCCGTCGTGCTGAGACCATTCGCGTCAAAGGCGGTGCACCCGCCGGGAATTCCTGCAGCGAAGCCCTCGCAACGCTTAAGTGACGCAATGGCGTCGCGAATCTTGACTGGGTCATGCGAGCCTGCCTTCGCGGCGGCTGCGACCATGTGCTCCAACGCGGCGCCATACATGAGGGACTCGTGGGCCATGAACGAGCCATACCGCGCCTTGTATTTCGCAGCGATCTGCGGTGCGGCGTCGTAGTTGGACGGTGCGATGGAGAAGACATCTTCCGCGTACGGCCCCAATGCCTTTTGGAAATCCGGAATGATGTAGCCAGCAGCACCGCCGACGATCGGCAGGTCAACTTTCTGCTGCTTCATGGTGCGGATGATCAGCAGCCCATCGTTGAAATACGATACGGGGAAAACCATCTGCGCGGAGGAGCGGCGCAGTTTGTTGATCAGAGGCGCAACGTCGGTAATGCCCAGGGGATAAGCGTCATCGACGACTACCTCCACCCCAGCTTTCGCTGCTGCTTTGCGAATACCGTCCGCTTGCGCAGTGCCGTAAGCGGTGTCCTCATAAAAAATGGCGATCTTGGAGATCTTGCTACCGGCTTGCTTCGCCAGATCGACCGCGTAGTCGAACTGCTTTTCCCCGAATGTCGAAGCTTTCGGCGTTACCTGGAAGATGAACTTGTATCCGCGCCCGGTTATTTGATCGGCAAACGAATGCGTGATCATCGGAATTCCAAGACGCTCAGTGACCTCCGAGGCCGCCAGAGTTATGGAACTCACAAACGAGCCCACGACCCCGACCACTTGGTTCTGACTTACCAACCGCTGAACTGCCGCAGCTGCGGCATTTGGCGCTGGCACATCCGCGTAGATCAGTTCGACCTTGTCCGAGTCAGATTTCCCTGCGTTGATGCCCTCGAGCGCGAGTTCCATCCCATTGCGGGCGTTCGCGCCGAACTGTGCGTTGGCACCGCTCAGCGGCAGAACGACGCCAATTTTTAGCGGCGCCGCGTGAGCTGCAAGACTTGCGGTCAGCAAACAGGCCGCGGCGATCGACAGCAGGCGTTTCATGAATTCTTCCTCGTTGTTGGTGTCGGCCCGAATCACATGACTCAGTGCGGTCGGAAGTATCAAAGCTGCGTCATTTGATTGTCAATAAACTTCGACAGTTGACTATGTATTTTATAGGGTAAACACCTATCACCTCCTATGAAGATGCTCAATCTTTTGTCGGAAAATGTTGTCGAAATTGTTCGACACTGGAGAAATGATGATTGAAAAACTTGCAGCAGTAGGACTTGATCCGAAAGAGCAACGCTTCTACTTGGCCGCCTTGGAGCTGGGGGCCGCGCCGGTCACCGCGGTGGCAAGCAGAGCGGGCGTAACTCGGACAAACGGCTATGACTTGCTCGAACGGCTAGAGAAACGTGGATTGCTCGCGCAAGTGCACGGTGAGGAAGGTATTCGGCAGGTCGTGCCCGCAGACCCTGGCGTGTTGATCCGCGACTGGGAGCAAACGCGGCTGATGCTCAACGATCTGGTTCCGGAGTTGAGGTCTCTGTTCAACAGCAGCCCGCGTAAGCCGCGGCTGCGTTTTCACGAGGGCGTAGAGGGAATCCAGCGGGCCATATGGGCGACCCTTGAATGCAAGTCGGGCGTGCTGCTGGGGATTCTTTCAATGCACGAGTTGATGGAGGTGCCCGGCGATGCCTGGATGGACACCTACATCGCTGAACGGGTTCGTCGCGGAATCAAGCTGGAAGTCGTTCGGTCTCATTCGCGGGAGACTATGAAGGTTTGGCCTGCCAGCAAAGGTGAACTGCGGGAGCTTCGCTACGCGCCTCCTGGTGTGGATTTGGGAATGACGGCGTATATAAGCGACGATACGGTGACCTATGTTTCGTCCAAGAACGAAAACTACGCGCTGACCATTGAGAGTCGGGAGCTAGCCTCACTGCAGCGCAGCCTTTTCAAGTCGCTCTGGGCAATCTCTCAACTTGGCAGAACTACGTAACAGGGGTGGTGACGGTCGACACGGTCCTTGTCGCTGATCGATGCCGCCAGAGCGAACCTCTGTTGCGACTGCTGTGCAAAATTTTTGCCACCGCAAGCGAATAGCCGGTGTCGTCGCGTCAGCGGCGCGTGGATCTCCAAGGTCGACTTGTCTGCCGGAAGTGACCGTCGCCGGGTGGGATCGCGGCAAGCAACGTTCCTTGGGGGGTCTCGTTTTTTCGGAAAGCGGATATCCAGGGGGCCTGGGACCTCCTTTTCGGGGGGATAGCCGCCTTGAACAAGTGACAGTTTTTCGGACGGCACCATCCTTGGCCCGGATACCTTATTCGCCTTGGCCGCCGCTGTGCTGAATCGACGTGAGGATCGAGCAGCCCTTTTCTGAACTGCCAGCATCAACAAATTCTGCCGGCGTTTGGCCGTAGAGCCATCGTGCGGCTTGTCCAACCAGGCTTGGGACTCTTCGCCGAATGCCTCGGTAGCGAGAGCTAGAAGGCTCTATGAAGGGTGGCCTCACTCCGGCTTCGTCAAGGATGCGATTTCAATGACCAGACCCGGATCGAACGCCTTGTTCTCGATCCTGCCACTCCAGTTCACGTATCCGCGCGGGTTGCACACGACCCGGCATGAACGGACTCGGTAGTCGAACTGCTGATGTGTGTGACCGTGGACCCAGAGCACTGGCACATCGAAGAAGGCGTCTGGAAGCTCGGTGACGAAAGCGCCCGAGGTCCAGTCATCGGCGTAGCGCTGCGCAAGCGAACCGCGGTGCGGGGCATGGTGCGTCACCACCACCGTCGGTCCGGCGAAGGACTCCGAAAGCTTGTCTAGCAACCAGGCGCGCTGCGCCTGATGAATCCGAAGCGTGTCTGCCGCCTGGAGCTTTCTTCCCTGCTTGTAGCGCCAAGTTTCGGGCTCCGCCGACTCGTCGACCGTGCGGATCAGTGCGTAGTCGTTCAGCAGGTTGGTCGCCATCTTCATGGCACGCCCGACATCGCTGACCGGACCTTCAGGGGTCTCGATGGCGAGCTCGAAGTCGGTCCACAACGTTGCACCGAGGAAGCGTACGCCGTCGATCACCAACTCGTCACCGTCGAGCAAATGGACATTGCTGCCCGTGGCTTCCGTGCGCGCTTCGGCCAGTGTTGTGTCCAACCGCCCGTCGTAGTACTCGTGGTTTCCGGGCAGATAAATCACTGGCTTGCCACGAAAGCGATCCGCCGCCCACTGAACGGCGCGCTTGGCCGGCGAATGAATGTCGCCGGCAAGGACGACGACATCGAATTCGAGATCGGGCACCGGTTCGAAGGGGGCGAACTCGAGGTGGAGGTCGGAAAGAACCAGTACTTTCATTGGGATGCCCCTTCAAAGCGAGCGCGAAGCTCGGCACTGGCCTTGTCGTCGAAGCCGGTGAACGAGCCGCACACCACCAGATGGTCCTTGCAGTGATCGAACTGCCAATAGGCGTCGTCGAGTGCGACCCATGGCTCATCGACCGCATCATGGATCTGGAGCCAGGCGAGGATCTCTCCTTCTCGCTTTCTGTATGGCGGCGGGAGGCCGAAGCCCGAATGAGGTGTGGCTCCGAGGATGCGGGCTCTGATGTCGCTGGAGAAAGGCTTCAGCAAGGTCTTGTAGAGAAGTTGCTCGCGCCAGGACGAACTGATCACGATCTTCACGCGCGGGAACTCGCGCAGCAACGCCTCCAGGCGCGGCAGGAAGCAGAAGTCGGCACCGCCGTTGAGGATGTGATCCTCTCCTTCGGGATGAAGCACGCCGTCGAAGTCGAGGAACAGGATCATTCTGAATCTCCTAGCCCATATCCACCGACCGTCATACGACCCCGCCGTGTTGAATCGCGATGAGGATCGATCGCACTCTGTCAGCGCCGCCCCCGACAGCGAACGCCGCCGGCGTTTGACCATCGAGCAGTTCGTGCGGCTTGTCCAGCCAGGCCTGAGCCGCTGCGCCGAACACCTGGGTAGCGAGATCGAGCATGTCTTGTAGAGGCCCTCCCGGCCCAGGCTCATCGCGCGGCCACGCCAGGTGCGAGCCCATGTCGACCCCGAAAGCGCGAAACGGCGCCGCGGTGGTCATCAAGCCCTCGCCGACATAGTCGATGCACCGGTGGTGGTGGCCGTGAACCACCAGCTGGACACCGAGCTTCTCGGCGAGCTCGTCGATCACCTGCCAGCCGTGCGGGTGAGCCGCCGGTGCCTCGTGCGTCACCAGAATGTCGGAGTGGCCGCTCCGCAGCAGTTGCTGGTAGTCGGCCGGGAAGATGGAGGACCGGTGCTTGCGGGAGATGCCGTCGCGCCACCGTTCCTCGCGCTTCATGGTGCGGCGCATAGCATCGCTCGACTGGAACGCAGCCTCCTGGATCGGTCGCCGCGGATCCCAGATCTTGCTGCGGAAGATGCCGCCCAGGCCTGCGACCTTGTACCCGGCGATCTCGACGATGCGTCCGTGCAGGTTGCAGGTGGCGAGCTCTGATCCCCACAGGTTGTCGTAGTCGGCGTCGGAGTCCGTGTCGTGGTTCCCGTGGATGAACCAGATCTCGGTGATATCCAGGATCGGCCTTAGCTCGTCGTGCAGAGGTTGGCGCGCCTGGATGTCACCCAGCAGCACGATCGCCTCAGGCTGAAAGCGTTCGACCGCTGCGATCACCAGACCGAGATCGCCGTGCGGGTCGCCGAAGAACATCAGCTTGGGCTTCGACTGGTTGTGCTCGGATCGCACATGGAGGTCCGACGAGATGAGCGGTTTCATTTCATGCGCGTCGAATTGGCGACGAAGCACCGGTTGGCCGCAAACCGAAGGAAGTGCGAGCGCAGTTCCAGGAAGCTGTCTTGATCGAACGCCCGCGCGGGATCCGTGAGCACGAGCCTCGCGAAGCCCGCGTCGAAGCTCGAGGGCCAATCGTCAAGCGCGACCCACTCTGCGTCACTGCGGCCATTCCCGTCGAGCCAAGCTTGGATCTCCAGCTGGCGCCGGTTGTGGACGGTCAGATTGGGGTCAAGCTGCGGCGTCGCTCCGATGATCCGATGCCGGAGGTCAACGCTGAAATGCCGCTGCAGTTGCTCGATGCTTTCGGCGCGCCGCCAATCCGAGGAGATGACGACATCGACAGATTCGAACTCTCGAAGGAGTTCTTCCAGCCGCGGCAAATGGCTGAAGAACCTGCTACTGAACGAGTAGTCCACGCCGACAGGATGAAGAACACCATCGACATCCAGGAACAGCAGATCGCTGGAATCGCCCGTGTGGCCGGTCGCATCATGGGTCAGCGTCGCTTCTGCCACGGGTAGACGGCAAGTACAGGGCTTCATCATCCAGCAAACCCCGCCTGGAAGGACTCAAGGAGACTAAACACATCGGCAGCTCGCCCTTCGGCTACCAGCGACTCGGCGGTCCTGTAATCAAACAGCGCGAGTGGCTCGTTCCTGTACCAGAGGATCGCCGCCTCGAGGTCCCCACCCGAGACGGCAGTCGCGGCAGCCAGCACTTTCTGGATCGTGCGGATAGATGACTGGATGTCACTCATAGCTCGACCACAAGCTCGGGGTTGAACTGCTTGTTCTCCTGGTCACGGCCATGCCGCATGTAGCCCCTAGGATTACACACGACGCGGCAGTTGCCCGCCTGGTAGGCGTAGCTATCGTGGAGGTGGCCGTGAACCCAAAGCGAGGGCACCTCGAAGAAGGAACTTGGGAGCTCACTCACAAAAGACGCGGACAGCCAGTCGGACTGATAACGCGGTGCGAGAGAGTTTCGATGCGGGGCATGATGGGTCACGACCACCGTGGGGCCGTTGAAGGGCTCGGCCAGCTTCTGGGCCAGCCAGGCGCGGTCACTCTGGTGGAGCGCCAGCGTGTCTTCGGGTACCAGGCGGCGCTTTCTTGACTTGGCTGTTACCACGGATGCGTCGGAGGATTCCTGCGCCTCGGCCCACCGGATCGATGAGTAGTCGTTGAGACGGGCCTTGGCCGCCTTCATGGCCCGTTCGGTGTCTACCAGCGACCCTGTCTTGGTCTGGATCGGCAGTTCGAAGTCTGTCCACAGCGTGCAGCCCAGAAACCGGACGCCGGCGATCACGGCCTCGCCGGGTGCCAGGAGATGCACGTTGCATGAACTCGCGGTGAGCGCCATTTCCTTGAGCGAGGTCTGGAGGACACCTTCGTAAAACTCATGGTTGCCGGGCACGAACATGATGGGGGCTGTCTCCCCAAAGTTCCCCGCACGCCGGGCCCAGCGCATGGCCTTGGAACCGGGGACGAAGATGTCCCCAGCAAGGATCACTGCGTCGTAGTCGACCTTCGGGACGAGAAAGGTCCCGAACTCGAGGTGCAGGTCCGAAAGGATGAGCAGCTTCACATCGATAGGCCCATTTCTTCAGCAGCGCATTCAGGGCATCAGGATCGACAGCTTGGCATTCCATGCCTCGCCGTCGGACCTGGAGGGCACGGCAACCCGGATCGTCGGGCGATCGAAGTCACTGGTCTCGAAGAGGAAGTGCACGTGCTGAAAGCGAAGCACCGGGTTTCCGGGATATTCGGTCCACTTGAGTTGCCAAGTGTTGAAGTACTCGAAATCGACCGTCCGGGCCTTCTTGCCCCGACTGACGATGCAGGCCTTGCGGGCATCCGGATCGAACAGGATGCAGGTTTCATCCCAATCGCCCAGCATGCGGCGCGGATCGACCGGGAAGAATGTCGCGCCTGACGACCTGCTCTGCGTCTGAAGCAGTGCCTCCCGCCGCGCCCGCGCCCCATCTGGCGCGACAACCCAGACCCAGTAGAAGAGGATTGCGGCTGCGACTGCCGCTATCAAGAGCGGAAGCGTCATGTACGGCCTCCGCGCGCTCGGCGCCCAAGCTGCCAAGCATCCAGCGGCAGCCCCGCATCCATCCTGCAAACATCGAGCATCGAACTGGCCTCTCCAGACTATGAGGCTTCAGCTTGTACCATACAAGCGGGTGCATAAAGTAGGCAATGCAGCGAGATTCGTTGCATGCGATCTACTCAAGATCCTGCGCTGCTGAGGGCCTTTGCGGCCGAGCTGAAGGCTCGGCGGGCGCAGCTCGGCTTCAATCAGGAGGAGCTGGCATTCGCGGCAGGCCTCAATCGGACTTTTATCGCCAAGCTGGAAACGTCGACGACGAGTCCATCCTTGACCAGTCTGTTGTCGCTCTGCGAAGGGTTGACTGTGGAGCCGGCTGAGTTGATGCGCTCGCTGATGAAGCGGTACAAGAAAGAACTTCGCGCACAGTTGGGCTAGCCCTGAGTTGAGTCCACGAGCGCGCTTGGTGCTCGTATCTACCATCGGGATGAGTCAAAGCGCTGGTTGATGTTGCGGGCTATGAGTGCTACCTGATCGATTCCTGGGGCCTCTGAAACGGAGCACGATTCAATCACTTCAAGAGAGGCTTGCATGACCAGCCGCGCGGTCCAATTTCATGAGCTACGCGTTCCGTTGCGGGCCATCAAGCGTCTGTCAGAGGAGGATCGCTTTGCCTACTATCTCCTGGGGTGCCTCGTCACACCCAACTGGCAGTGCCAGCTGCCGGGCTGGGGCTACATCGGCAGCGATCCGCACGGCTTCATGGTCAAGGACCAGATCAACGAATGGCTCGCGGGCTTCGTCGAGCACGTGAAGGCGCCGGCCATCGAAGGCGTGACTGTCGAACGCATATCACGCGATGGCGAACGCGAGCGCTTCAGCGTACAGACCGACGCCGGCCTCTACACCGCCGACCAGGTGGTGGTGGCCTCCGGCGGCTATCACCGCCCCATCGTGCCGCGCCTGGCCGAGAAGCTGCCTGCGGGCGTGGCGCAGTTCCACTCGGCGCAGTACCGCAACCCGGCGCAGTTGCCCGAGGGCGCTGTGCTGGTGGTGGGTTGCGGCCAGTCGGGCGCGCAGATTGCCGAAGACCTGCACCTGGCCGGCCGCAAGGTGCACCTGGCCACCGGCGCCGCACCGCGCTGCGCGCGCTTCTACCGGGGCCGCGAGGTGGTCGACTGGCTTGCCGACATGAAGTACTACGACATGCCCGTCACCGAGCACCCGCTGCGCGAAGGTGTGCGCGACAACACCAACCACTACGTGACCGGCCGCGACGGCGGGCGCGACATCGACCTGCGGCGCTTCGCGCTCGAAGGCATGGAGCTGTATGGCCTGCTGAGCGGTTTCGACGGTGGCAGCTTCGAGCTGCAGCCCAACCTGCGCGAGCACCTGGACAGCGCCGACGACACCTACAACCGAATCAACGCATCGATCGACAAGCACATCGCAGCGCTTGGCATCGAGGCACCACCGCCCTCGGTCTACACGCCGGTGTGGGAGCCGCAGGAAGAACGCACGCGGCTCGACCTTGCGGCGGCGGGCATCACCAGCGTGGTCTGGTGCATCGGCTTCTCACCGGATTTCGCATGGGTCGATGCGCCGGTGTTCAACGGGCGCGGCGCACCAGTGCACCTGCGCGGCGTGACGAACGAGCCAGGGCTGTACTTTCTCGGGCTGCCCTGGCTCCACACCTGGGGTTCGGGGCGCTTCTCGGGCGTGGCTCGCGACGCGGAGTTTCTCGCCGAGGCAATCCAGAAGCGAAGGACGGAAGCGCACGACAGGCCCACAGGCGGCGAGGCGTTGATGCGGCAGCTTCGAGCCGCTTGACCGCAAATAAGCCGTTCAGTCGAGGGGCTTTGCGTGACGGGCGTGAAGCGCTCAGGTTCAGGATCGTGCCCCACCGAAGCGATGGCCCGCCTGCCGGCGGAACTCGCTGGGCGTCACGCCCTTGACTTCCAGGAAGCGGCGATTGAAGTTGGCCACGTTGTTGAATCCGACTTCGTAGCAGATGTGAGAGACCAGGCGGTCGGACTCCATCAGCAATTGGCCAGCGCGGCTGACACGAATGCGGTTGACGAAGTCGGTAAAGGTGTCACCAGTGGCGCGCCGAAAGAAGCGCGAGAAGCGGCTCTCGGTCATGCCCAATTCGGCCGCGAGCTCGCTCGCCGACAGCGGCTGCGCGTAATCACGCATGATGCGGTTGACCAGTGTGTTGATCTGATCGCTGTCGGCGTCGTCACCGTCGACCCGCATCTGGACGCTCGATAGCAACCTATAGTCCGTACAGCGCGCCAGATCGGCGAGGAAGGCGCAGAACGCCGCGAAGCGCTCGATGCCTGTGCCGCGCTTGACCGCCCGCCAATGAGCCACCGCCCGCTCCGAGCAGTCGAAGAATTCGATCCCGTAACGCGCCCGGTCGAGCATCGGCAGCAACTCGGCCAACTCAGGCAGATGCTGCGCCGCTTGCACGATGGGATCATGTCGGAAATGAATCACCAGATCGCGCTCGGCGACGCCTCCCTCAGGGACGTCGAACGACACCCAGTTGTGAGGAAGTCGCGGGCCAACCAGTACCACGTGACCGGGTTGAAAGGACCCGATCCAGTCGCCGACGAAAGTCTTCCCCGACGTTGCGGTGATCAGGTGAAGTTCGAAGTCATCGTGTACGTGCCACCGCGCCAGCGGCGTCGGGAAACCGTGTGCGAGACAGCGCACAGTGCCAGTCTCGGGTGGTTCAAAGCCCAACCCTGGCGAGCGGGTGAAGTCACGCTCGAGATCTGGCTGGCGCTGGCGCGGCAGTTTGACGTCGCAGACTGGCATGGCTCGACCGTTTCCTTCGGATCCTCGATATTGGAAGTCTACGCCGACGTATGCCGCTGAGGTAGCCGACGTCAAAGAGCGTACTAGAGATCGAAATTGGTGGGCATCATGACCACGTCTCGAATGGTCATCCCACGTTGGCGCGTCAGCATGAACATCACCACCTCGGCAACCTCGCTCGTTTCGATCAGGCTGCCCGATTCCTTCGCCTCTCGCAGCTTTTCCTCCGGCCAGTCTGCGAGCAGTGCGCTGATGACGGGTCCGGGCGAAATGGAGCCAACGCGGATTCCGTGCTTGAAGACCTGGCGCCGCACCGTCTGGACAAAGCAGTTGATCGCCCATTTGGACGATGCATAGACTGGCTCCCATGGCGTCGGAAAGTGGGCGGCCAAGGAACCCGTCACGATGATGTCGCCCGTCCCTCTACGGATCATGTGGGGCAGGACGTCGTGGACGTTCTTCATCACGACGTTGACGTTGAGGTTCAGCATCCGGTCGATCGCTCCCGTGTCGGCGTCGACCAGGTCGCCGCCGACGTAGGTGCCCGCATTGGCGTGCAGGATGTCGATCTGCCCGGCCATCTCCAGCACGCGCGGTGCGAGCGTCGCGCAGGCCACCGGGTCGAGCAGATCAATAACCAGCGGGATGGCCGCGTCGCGGAGCTCACTGCAGAGTGGCGCCAGTGCGGCCTCATCGCGATCCACCAGCACCACGCGAGCGCCAGCCGCCATCATCGCCTTCGTGGTGGCCAACCCGATGCCCGAAGCCGCCCCAGTGACGACGGCGACCTTGCCTTCCAGTTCTCTTGCCATGCTCTCTTTCTGTCTGTCTTGGTTGCGGTGGTCTTTCGCTGCGTCGTCCGGCCCATCGCTGCGTATCAGGGTCGGGCTCGCGATGGACGCTTTTGGGGGCCGCCTACTTGTGCCTACTTGTAGTAGCCGGCCTTGCGCATCTCGCGCTCGGCCGCGACCTGCGAGGTCTTCAGCGCCGCGTCCACCGTCGCCTTGCCCGACAGCGCCGCGCTCATTTGCTGGCCCACCGCGATGCCAATTCCCTGGAACTCCGGGATGGCGGCGAACTGCACGCCGACGTAGGGGCTCTTTGGCAGCGTGCTGTCGTTCGGGTTCGCGCTGTCGATCGCCTTCTTCTCGGCTTCGGCGAAGACCGCGGCCTTCTGGAACTCCGGGTTCGCGTAGGTCGACTTGCGCGTACCAGTGGGCACCGAGGCCCAGCCCTTCTCCTTGGCGACTAGGTTGATGTAGTCCTTAGAGGTCGCCCATGCGATGAACTTCTGTGCCGCGTCGGCGTTCTTGGTGCCCGCGGGGATCGCCAGCGCCCACGCCCACAGCCAGTTCGCGCCCTTCGGCGTCACGCTGTACGGCCCCTGGGCAAAGGCCACCTTGTCGGCCACCTTGCTCTGCTTCGGATCGGTGATGAACGATGCGGCGATCGTCGCATCGACCCACATGCCGCATTTACCCTCGTTGAAGAGCGCCAGGATCTCGTTGAAGCTGTTCGATGCCGAGCCCGGCGGGCCGTACTTCTTCAGCAGATCCACGTAGAACGTAACCGCATCCTTCCAGGGCTTGCTCTCGAGTTGTGGCTTCCAGCTCATGTCGAACCACTGCGCGCCAAAGCTGTTGGCCATGGTCGTCAGGAAGGCCATGTTGTCGCCCCAGCCCGGCTTGCCGCGCAGGCAGATGCCGTACACGCCGTTCTTCGGGTCGTGGATCTTGCCAGCGGCATCGCGCACCTGATCCCAGGTCGGGCGCTCGGGAAAGGTCACGCCGGCCTTGGCGGCGAGGTCCTTGCGGTACATCAACATCGAGCTCTCGCCGTAGAACGGGGCAGCATAGAGCTTGCCGTCGACAGACAGCCCGTTGCGCATGGCCGGAAGCAGGTCGTCGACGTCGTAGGCTGCGTCGGGCTTGATCTCGTTGAGCCAACCTTTTTTGCCCCAGATCGGCGTCTCGTACATGCCAATGGTCATCACGTCGAACTGACCACCCTTGGTGGCGATGTCGGTGGTCACGCGCTGGCGCAACACTGCTTCTTCGAGCGTGACCCACTTCAGCTTGATGTCCGGATAGGCCTTTTCGAAATGCGGTGTGAGCTTCTGCATCTCGATCATGTGCCCATTGTTCACGGTCGCAATCACGAGGTCGGTCGCTGCATAGGCGCCCGTGGCAATGGCCAATGACAGGGCCACGGCCAGCTTGTTCTTCAGGTTCATTCGGTGTCTCCTGGGAGGGGTTTTGAACTCGGCGTCGCCTCAGCGCAACGACGAGGCAACGATAGGTCTTACACCTCCGAGGACACATACGCTTTCAGGAAGTCCTAATACGAAATTGCAGCAAGAGCCGGGTGGTTTCCCTCGCAGTTTCACAATTGCGTATCAATGAATTGATGTTTTGGGAGGCTGCTGGCCACATGAAGACTGGGGAACTGAGTGCGACATCACCGTCAGCGATCTGATGTTGCATCCCGTGAGGCCCCACTACGAATTCGTCAGCCGCGATGACCCGCCTAGAGGCTGTCGGCCGCACGCACGGCGTTCATGCCGAGCGTCTCAGGTGCGATCATGATAGTGACGAAACGCCTCTTTCAGATCATTTTCAACGACGCGCCGACTCGGGAACACTTGTCGCAGGTCTTTCTGAGACAACTGCTCGATCAGCTAGCGTATCGAACCCGCAAGGAACGACAGCGGCGGCACAAAACTGTCCGATCTCCCAAGCCGTATAGCCCACGCCCTGAAGCACGCCAAACGCATCTGCGTTGAATGACCGAGGGTTTGACCCGGTGGCCCCAGCGGTGGCCTGCAGCCGGACCGGGAGCCCAATACCGCGATAGCCGTTGCGCTGAACGGTCATCTGACGATGCTTTGCATGAGGTTGTGCAAACGCCTCCGAGACCGAGTTGACCGGCCCTGCCGGGACGCCGGCCCGCATGAGCGCTTCGCAGAATTCTGCGCGCGGCCGCCGATGTGGGTGAGCTTGACGCCCGACTCCATGCCGAGCTTGATGCCGGCAAAGTGCAGCTTGGAGCCGGTGGCACCCGTCGCGAAACTGGCCTTGTCGGAATTCGCCTTGCACCACTCCATGAACTGTGCAACCGTCGTAACTCGTTCTGGCACGGCCGCGCCGACCGCAAGTGCGAAGTCCGTCGTGACGCAGTTGCCCACGGGTTGGAGATCGGGCAGCGCGTTGTAGCCGATCTTGGGAAAGGTGTGCGGATAGACGGACAGGATCGACATAGGGCAAACGAGCATGGTTGACCCGTTCGGGCGGGCGGACTTGAGCGCCAGAACCGCAAGCTGGCCGCTCACACCAACCCGGTTCTCCACGACCAGATTGGACGCGTAGAGGCCCTTCATTTTTCTGCGAGCACGCGGCCCAGCGCGTCGGTAGCCGTGCCTGGGGCAAAGCCCACCACGACTCTGTTGATCTTGTCCGGGGCCGCGGCGGCGGCCACCGCCGAGAGCATCGCTGTGCCGGCGACTGCTTTGAGTAGTTCGCGTCGATTGGTCATTTGTCTCCTGCCAGTAGCAGTGGTAGTTGTCGTAGAGAAATGCGGGCTCCGCTCGCCGGGCGACCATGTACGGCCAGTTCTCAATCCATCCTTGCACCTGACGCCCGCACCAGATCCGCGGCCGTAGGCATCTGCTTCTTTACGAACGCCCAGTACTCATCGATCGTCATGGGCTTGGCCGGGAAGGCACCTTGTTCGATGAATTGCTTTTGCACCTCGGGGTTGGCCAAAGCCTTGGCAAGCGCAGCGTTCAACGTATCCAGCACCGGGCGCGGCGTGTGGGCCGGTGCGACGAGGCCGTACCAGTTGTCGGTGTAGAACCCCTTCACGCCAGCCTGCTCGAAAGTGGGCACATCGGGCATGGCGGGATGCCGTTCGCGTGCGGCGATCGCCAGCGGCCGCAGCTTGCCGGAACGGATGAACTGGACCGGCCCCGTGGTGATGACCACGTCCACCCGGCCGGCCATCAAGTCGGTCATTGCCGGTGCCGTCCCCTTGAACGGAATATGGGCCAGTTCGACGCCGGCCAGCCTGTTGAGCATCGCGCCCGCCAAGTGCTGCGACGATCCGACGCCGCCGGATCCGTAGTTCAGCCTGCCAGGTTGCGCCTTGGCTGCATCGATGAGATCGCGAAGCGTCTTGTATGGCGAATTGATCGGCACTAGCAGTGTTCCTGGTGAACTATTGATCATCCCGATGGGTGCGAAATCCTCGATGGGCTTGTAGTTCAGGTTGGAATAGAGGACCGAGTTGAACCCATGGGACGCAGAGGTCGCCAACATGATGGTGTAGCCATCGGCTTTCGCCTTGGCCACCAACTCGGACCCGATGTTGCCCCCGGCACCAGCGCGGTTGTCGACGATGACAGCCTGACCGAGAGCGCTGGACATCTGCGAAGCAACCAGCCGTGCGACAGCGTCGGCCGAACCGCCCGAGGTCCAACCGACGACCATCGTGATTGGACGATTCGGGTACGCCGCCTCGGCGTATGCACCGGAGTGCGCCAAGACGAGCCCTGCGACGAGGAGGAAGGTCTGTCGATGGATGGTTTTGAGTTTTGCAATCATGTGTGTCTCCTGAGTTATTTATCTGGGTGAGGGGCGACCCTGGCAGGCCAGGCCGATCAGGGGGGTCGCCCATCGGCCACCACGCAACCTGGTGGTATCGGCCTGTTCTCCAGCGCGGCAATGACGCATTGCGCGGCGAGCATGTTGGCCCGCGCCAGGCCCTCGTGGCTGGAGCCTCCCGTGTGCTGGGTGCAGACGACGTTCGGCAACGCCAGCAATTCACGGGTGATGCCTTCGAGTGAGGCATCGCGTTCCGAACCGAGTACATCCAGACCGGCACCACCCAGTCTTCCAGCCTTCAGTGCAGTGAGCAGCGCCGCGTCGTCCACCAGTTCGCCGCGGGCGGTGTTCACGAGGATGGCACCGGGCCTCATCATCTCGATGGTTTTCGCGTTGATCAGATGCCGCGTGCCTTCGCTGAGCGGGGCGTGCAAGCTGACGAAATCGCTCTGCTTGAGCACTTCTTCAAGCGAGACGTATTCCACACCCGCATCTCGTGCGACGCGTTCGTCGGGAAAGGGGTCGTAGGCCAGCAGGCGGGTATCGAAGCCTTTGAGGCGCCGAGCGACCTGGCGGGCGATCCGGCCCAAGCCCACCAGACCGACGGTCTTTCCGTACAGTTCGGTCCCGAAGACGACGGCCTTCTCACCCGCATGCATTCGGCGATGCGAATCCAGGAAACGCTTGCCGACAGCCAGCATGAGCCCGAGCGTGTGGTCGGCCACCGTGGGCTCGTTGCAACCAGGGGTGATCGTGAGGACTCGACCAAGGCCCTTGACGGCGGAGACGTCGACCGTGTCGAACCCCACTCCGCGCCGAGCCACGATCTTCAGACGCGGGTACCGCGCTAACAGGTCCTCGGAGACTGGTGCCATGCCAAGGATCCATGCACTGGACCTGTCCAGCGCCGCATGCATGTCGCTTGTGATCGTGCTGTCGATAGCGTCGAAGGCAACGCCGCCCGTGTGAATGCGAAAGCCTCGGCCGCGCAGTGCCTCGGCGGCCTTCTCGTCGAAGAACCGCGTGGTGACCAGGATCTCCGCGCCAGCGCTCAAAGCGTTTCTCCCGCCCCAAGTGCACCCGCGGCGCGCAACGCATCGCTGACCCAGCCGTTCTTCACAGTGCCTTCAGAGAGGTCCTTGAGGAACTGCTGCTCGAAGTCCAGCTTGGCCTGCACGGCAGCGACCACCTCTTCGGCCTTTTCTCTGGGCACGGCCACGACGCCGTCCGCATCGCCAATGATGAGGTCTCCGGGATTCACTGCAACGCTGCCCACCGAAATCGGCCAGTTGACCTTGCCGCCGATGGCCTTGGTCGGCCCGTTCGGGTTGGTGCCCGCGGCAAACACCGGGAAGCCGTTCGCGCACGTTTCTTCGACGTCCCTGACTGCACCATCGACGACGAATGCGGCCAACCCGGCAGCACGCGCCTGGCTGACCATCAGAAAGCCCGTGAGTGCGGCGCCCAGGTAGCCTGCGCCATCCACAACGATCACGTCGCCCGGTTGAGCTTGCGCGAGGGCCGCGTGGATCATCAGATTGTCCCCAGGTCGCACTTCGACAGTGAAAGCGGGGCCCGCGAATTTCATGGACTTTGCAAGCCCCTGAATCCGGCCATTGAGCGCGCCGCGCCTGCCGGCCACGTCGGCAATGAGCGACGACCCGTAGCGAGCGGCCTTTGCCGCGAGTTCAGGGGATACGCGCTCGAACGCTTTGCGAATGGATTTGAGATCTTGAGTCATGGGAGTTGGGTAGTAAGGAACGGGAAAGCTCGCTTCAGGCGCATGAGGGCTCGGCCAGAAGGCGGTCATGGGGATGGCTGAGCAGGCAGGTGCGGTCCAACTCGCCGGGCGAGGTCACGCCGAGCAAGCCGAGGTTGCGGGAAACCTCGAGCGCGAGCAGCTCGACAGCCTTGCGCACGCCGGGTTGCCCACCGATGGCGGCGGCGTACATGAAAGGGCGACCCACGAAGACGAACTTCGCGCCGAGCGCCAGCGCCTTGAGCACATCGGTGCCCCGGCGCACGCCGCCGTCCAGCATCACCGGAATATCCGGGCAGGCGGCAACGATGCGCGGAAGCACGACAAGGGGTGCGACGGAGCCATCGAGCTGCCGGCCACCATGGTTGGAGACGATGATCCCGTCTGCGCCCGCGTCGACCGCTGCCCGGGCGTCCCGCGCATCGAGGATGCCCTTGACCACCAACTGCCCTGGCCAAAGTCGGCGCACCAGGTCGAGGTGCCGCCAATTCAGGTGGCCGCGGCCCGAGAAGTCGCGTTCGACATTTCGCGAGAGGATGGGGGCGCCGCGGACTGCGGCGTTGTTCTCGAAATGAGGCATGCCTTCATGCAGCAGGGTCCGCACCAAGGTGCCGAACAACCAGCGTGGACGCGTTATGCCTTGCCAGGCCAGTCGCAGACTGGGGCGCAGCGGGGTCGAGAATCCCGCGCGGACATTGTTTTCGCGGTTTGCAGCTACCGGCGTGTCAACCGTGATCACCAGCGTCTTGTAGCCGGCCAGCTTCACTCGCGCCAGCAGCGCCACAATGCTGTCATCTTCGCCAGGAAGATAGGCTTGGAACCAGGCATCAGGATTCACGCGAACGACCTCTTCCAGTTGGATCAGCGAGGAGCCGCTCATGATCATCGGTACGTTCGCCTGCGCCGCCGCTTGGGCCAGCGCCACGTCGCCGCGATAGGCCGCCAGGGCACAAAGCCCCATGGGCGCAATGCCGAAAGGAGCGGCGTAGGAGCGTCCAAGCAGAGAGGTTGCTGTGCTGCGCCTGGAGATGTCGACCAGCACACGCGGAACGAAATCGTGTCTGTCGAAGGATTGGCCGTTCGATCGCAGCGAGCGGTTGCGCTCCGAGGCACCAGCCACGTAGCCGAAGATGGGCGTCGGCAGATGCCGCTTGGCCGCAGCCTCGAAGTCATCGAGGCAGAGCATTCCCCGCACGCGTTCCGGCATTCGCGCAGCGACCGTCCCCGATAGCTGCTGTGCACTGTCGATGCCAACCGGCGTGGCAGCGCCACCACTCGAATCTTTGAATCTCATTGAAGAGTTTGTCTCTCTTGTTCGGTTGCACACAGCGCTTGAAACGCGTGGCCTGACCGACTCAGTGTCGTCACTGAGGCGGGGAGTCGTCCAATACAGAATGAGTTTTCGATTGATACCCGTTCGGCATCAAACCGCACGGCCAGCTAGCACCGAGCGGCTTCCAGTTCTTTCACCACGTCCAATGTGATTTGTCGAAACAGGCGCACCGTCGGCATGTCCCTCTTCCCCCACAGCCACGCCACAGCCATATGGACTGGCTCTGGGCGGTCGATGATCTCGAGGAAATGGACCCCTTGAGGGTTCAGGTTACGGGCGGTTCCGGGAACGATCGCAAGCCCCATCCCCGCACGCACAAGCCCGATCACTGTATGAATCTGCGAGGCCTGCTGAACCACTTTGGGCGTGAAGCCGGCCGCTGCGCACATCGCCATGGTGCGCGAGAAGAACAAGGTGTATCCCCGATGGGGAAACATCACCATGGGTTCGTCGGCAAGCGACCGCAGTGCGATCGACTTGCGTCCTGCGAGGGGATGAGACTGGTGTACCGCGACAAGGAAAGGATCCTCCATCACCGTCTCGACCTCCAGTTCCGCAGGTGCGGGCTGCGGGCGCAGCAGACCCACGTCGATGACGCCGCGCGCCAGGCCGGCATGCTGCTCGGCGATGGTCATTTCATGGAGGTCGATCTCGACGCCCGGGCAAAGGCGCCGAAAGTGCGCCAGGATGGAAGGCAGCAATCCATAGGTGGAAGAATGGATGAATCCCACCGAGAGCCTGCCGAATTCGCCGGCGCCTGTGCGACGCGCATCGGCAGTGGCTCGCTCCAGTTCGTCGAGGATCAGGTTGGTTCGTTCGAGGAAAACCTTGCCCGCCGGGAGCAACTCGACCTTGCGCTGGGTGCGGCGCAACAGCGGCGTGCCGACCTCCTGCTCCAACTGCAGGATCTGCCGGGACAGTGCCGGTTGCGCGACGCACAGGCGCGTAGCTGCACGGCCGAAATGCAGTTCCTCGGCAACCACCTGGAAGTACCGAAGGTGCCGGATGTCAATCATGGCTGAGGCGATGTCGGGCGTTGTGCCTCGAGCCAGCGCTTCGCTCGTTCGACGATGGGTCGATCGATCATGCGCCCGTCCAAGATCACGGCGCCCAAGCCTTGGGCCCGGGCTTCCTCGTCCGCGGCCAGCACCTTGCGCGCCCACGCGAGTTCCTGCCCGGAAGGGCCGAAGCCCGTGTTCGCCACGGCGATCTGGCGCGGGTGGATGCACACCGTGCCGCTGAAGCCGATGCTGCGGGCTTGCCGCACAAGCTCGGCAAAGGCGCCCATGTCATCGATCTCGGCCACGCTGCCGGGCAATCCCCAGCATGCGAGTCCGAACGCACTTGCGCAGTTCGTCAACGCCTGCGCGGGCCAGAGCAATGACTCCGGTCGCGGCTCCACCAGCATCGCGGCAGCGTAGTCTTCCGCGCCAAAACCTAGGGCGCACAGACTTCGGTGGGCAGTGGCGATCGTCTCCGCGCGAACCACCCCGAGCGGTGTCTCGATCAAAGCGACGATCGGCAGTGGCGCAGGATCCCGCCCTCCCCGCTCGGCCAACAACTCGGCGAGCGCCTGGACCTGCGCGGCCGACTCCACCTTCGGCAGCAGCACCGCCTGCAGTCGTGTAAGCGGCAGCGCCGCGATGTCAGCGTAGAGGAGTTCCATTGCTGAATTCACTCGCACCAGCACGGGCGCCTGGCTTGCCAGTTGCTCGACGGCCCTGGCCGCCATCTGCCGCGCTTCGGCCTTGCGCTCCAGCGGCACGGCATCTTCAAGATCCACGATCAGCGCATCGGCACCGCGCTGTGCCGCCTTGGCAAGCAGATGAGAAGACGTCGCCGGGACGAACAGCAGCGAACGTGCGTCGGTCAATCGCATCGGAGGGCTCCCCTGCCTGCCATCGCTTCGACATCGGCATCCGCCATCCCGGCCTCCCGTAGCAGCTGTGCCGTGTGTTGTCCGATCGACGGCGCCAACCGCCTGATTCCTCCGGGCGTGCGGCTCAGGCGGGGGGTGACGTTGTGCATGACTGTGCCGGTGTCATCGTCCACCGCGACGTAGCATTCGCGGCCGGCGATGTGCTCGTCGGCCAGCAATTGAGCTGGGTCGTAAATCGGCCCGACCGTCACGCCTTTCGATTGGAACAGCGCCAGGCATTCCGGCTGGTCCAGTGCGGCGACGGCCTGCGCGACCATCAGGTCCAGTTCGGCGTCGTTCGCGAGCCGCGCCGCGTTGGTCGCGAAGCGCGGGTCGTCGACAAGCGCTCCTTTGCCAATGGCCTCCAGCACGCGCCGCGCCATGGTGTCGGTCGAACCGGACATGGCCACCCAGCGGCCGTCCCTGCAGCGGTATACGCCGCGCGGGGATGCGATCTTCAGTGTCGGATCCACTACGCGCCCAGTGGCCGCGTGAACGGTGACGTCGGGTCCCATGATCGCAAGCATCGGCTCCAGCAGCGACAGGTCCACCACCTGGCCCTGCCCACCGCTCACCTCCACTTCGCGCAGCGCGACCATGGTGGCGAATGCGCCGGTCAACCCCGACACCATGTCCGCCAGCGCCATGTTGGGCAGCCGCGGGACGCCGTTCGTCGAATGCTTGTACGCAAACCCGCTGAAGCCTTCCAGCAGGCTGCCGAAGCCGGGCAGGTCGCAGTACGGCCCGCTCTGACCCCAACCGGACACACGAACGATTACCAACCCGGGATTCGTGGCGTGCAGGCGCTCCGGCGCCAGGCCCATGGCCTCCAGCGTACCGGGACGAAAGCTCTCGATCAGGACCTGCGCCGAAGCGATCAGCTTGCGCAGCACCTCCATGACCTGCGGGTCGCGCAAGTCCATTGCCATGCTGCGCTTGTTGCGGCCATACACGCGCCACCATGCGTCCAGGGTCTTGCCTTCGCCGAGGTCTTCGCGCCAGTGGCGCAGCGTGTCGCCCTCGCGGGGCGACTCGATCTTGATCACGTCCGCGCCGAAGTCGGCCAACTGCAGCGAGAGCATGTTGCCCGCCACGAGACGCGACAGGTCGATGACGCGCACACCGCCGAGCGTGCCGCGCGGCGTGGCGTCGGGCTCGACGCGATTCACCCGATGCGTCTGAATGGGAGGCTGCGAGGTCATTCGGTCTTTACCTCCAACTGCCGCACAAGTTCTTTCCAGGTCGGCGCTTCCTTTTGCAACTGCGCCAGGAACTCTGCGTTCGAGATGCGCAGAATCTCCGTTTCGCTTGCCGCGAATCGTGCCGCCAGTTCAGCGTTTCGCAGGGCTTGGTCGGCCGCCTTCTCCAAGCGCTGCATCGCCTCTGCAGGAACGCCTTTGGGAACGAACAGTCCGCCGATCACCGCGATGGGATCCCCCGGAAATCCGGCCTCCGCAAGCGTCGGCACATCGGGCAGAGAAGCCTCTCTCTTCTCGCCAGTGACGGCAAGCGCGCGCAATTTCCCGGAGCGCACGTGGGTCATCGCGGCAGTCAACGAGTCAGTGGCGAACAACACCTGACCGCCTATCAAATCGGTCAGTGCCGCACCGCTCCCCTTGTAGGGAGCATGCGTGGCTTTGACGCCGGCGCGGCGCAGGAAAATCTCCGACCCGAGATGCGTCATCGTTCCCAGTCCGGCCGAGGCATAGGCGCTCGGCCTGGAATGCAGCACGTCGACCAACTCCTTCACGGTCTTCGGGACGGTGGACGTGTTGACGACCAGCAGCGCGAACGGTGCGCGCACTACCGGTGCGACCGGTGCGAAGTCGTCCAGCGTGTACTTTGCCGAGGCATTGATGGCAGGCACCACAAGCAACTGCGCGGTCGACGTGAACAGCACCGTATAGCCGTCGGGCGGTGCCCGCATTACCGCCTGGTGCGCAATGATCCCGCCGGCACCGGTGCGGTTTTCCACCACGATGGGCTGGCCGAGCGTCGGCGCCATGTACACGGCCAGCAGCCGGGCAACGACATCGCTGCCGGAGCCGGTACCTTGCGGGACGATCAGAACCACCGGCTTGGCAGGCCAGTCGGCGGCATTTGCCAAGGGCGCCGCGAGCGCCAGGCCGAGGACTGCCGCAATGGCGCGGCAGCGGGAAGCAAAATGCATGCGATGTCTCCTGGATTTTTGTTCGATCCTATTCAATAATATGTGCTATGGCAACTATTGCAAATACAAATAAAAAACCCGAAGCTCGCGTGAAGACCTCGCCTCGCGCTTCCCTCGCTCAGCTTTCCGGGCACGCACCGGAGGGTTTGATCACCTACCGTGTCTCGGTGCTCGCCCAGCAGCTGTCGCGGCTCGTGGATGCGTCCGTGCGAGAGGCGCTCGACTTGACGAGCCGCCAATGGCGCGTGTTGGTGATCCTGAACCGGATCGGCACCACCACTTCGGGGGAGGTTGCGCGGATGGCGCACTTCGATCACAGCCAGGTCAGCCGGGTGGCTTTCGAGTTGGCAGAGAAGGGGTTGATCACTCAGGGCAGCGACGCAGCCGATCGCCGCAAGCAAATGCTCGCGTTGACCCCCGAAGGCATCGACTGTTTGCGAAACGGCGTGCCCGCCTCGTTGGAACGGGAGAAACGTCTGCGCTCGCGATTGACCGCCAGCGAATACACAAGCTTCTGCCGCGCGCTCGAAATGCTCGGAGACGAAGCGCAGAAGATGCACGGCGAAACCTAGCCTGCGGTCCCCGCCGCCAGCACCTTCTAATGCGAACGCAGGTCCGAGAGAAATTTGCGCGCGCGTTCACTGCGCGGATTCGAAAAGAACGCTTCGGGCAGCGCCGTTTCCACCAGGCTGCCCTGGTCCATGAACCAGACCCGGTCCGCCACTTCGCGCGCGAAGTTCATTTCATGCGTCACGCACATCATCGTCATGCCGTCGCGTGCCAGCGACTTCATCACCTGCAGCACCTCGCCGACCATTTCCGGATCGAGCGCGCTCGTCGGTTCGTCGAACAGCATGGCCGGTGGATCCATCGCAAGGGCCCGGGCGATGGCAACGCGTTGCTGCTGGCCGCCCGACAGCTGGCCCGGAAAGGCATCGACTTTCGAAGCCAGGCCCACGCGTTCGAGGAGTTCGAGTGCGCGAGTCCTCGCCTGTGCACGCTTCTGCTTGCGCACGTTCACGGGTCCCAACATGATGTTCTGGGCCACCGACAGATGCGGGAACAGGTTGAAGCTCTGGAACACAAAGCCGACCTGGCTGCGAAACCTGTTGATGTCGAGCGATGGCGCGTTCACGTCCTGACCGTTGAAGCGGATGGCGCCGCTCTGGATGCTTTCCAGGCGGTTCACGGTGCGTATCAGCGTCGACTTGCCGGACCCCGAAGGGCCGCACACCACGACGACTTCGCCCTTGTGAACCTCCGCGCTGATGCCGTTCAGCGCGTGGTAATCGCCGTACCACTTGTTCACGAGATCGAAGGCGATGAGGGGAGAAGAAGCGGGGCTGGAGGACATGTTCATGCGGCGTGCTCGGATGCGATGGGCCCGGTTGCCGCGAGCGCGGGGCTCGTAGCCGGCCGGAAGGTGCCTTCACGCCGCGCGTTGATGCGGCGTTCGAGGAAGCGTGCCAGCCGCGTCAGCGAGAAGCACAGGCAGAAATAGATGGCAGCGAGGATGAAATACACCTGAAACGGCTGCGTCATGAGCGAACTGTTGATTTGGTTGGCCGCGAACGTCACTTCGTTCACGCTGATGACGTAACCCAGCGAGGTCTCCTTGATGGTGGAGACAAACTGGCTGACCAGCGCCGGCACCATGTTGTAGAGCGCCTGCGGAAGCACGACCTTCGTCATCGTCTGCGTGTAGCTCAGCCCCACGGCGCGCGCCGCTTCGGTTTGCCCGTGGGGCAGGCCCTGGATACCGGCGCGCACGATCTCCGCCAGGTAGGCCGCCTGGTAGATCACCAGCGTGATCACCATTGTCGTGAACCCGCTGACCGTGCGCCCGGTCAGCACGGGCACGAAGAAGTAGACCCAGAAGATGAACATGAGCAGCGGCACGCCGCGCACCACGTAGATCACCGCCGCAGCAGGCATGCGCAGCCAGCCGAGCGGGCTGATGCGAGCCAGCGCGATCGCGACGCCGAGAGGAAACGCAAGCACAAGGCCCAACACGGAAAGAACCAGCGTGATCGTCAGCCCGCCCAGTGGCCCATTGGGATACTGGCCGACCAGCAGCAGAACGCCGTACTCGCGCAGGATGGAAAGAATGCTGTCCATGACCTACCTCGTGCGGATGCGATAGCGGCTTTCCAGCCCAGCTCCCGCGGTCATGATCAGAAGCGAGATGCCGAGATAGATCACTGTCGAGAGCAGATAGATCTCCACAGTCTTGAACGACTGGCTCTCGATTTCCCGCGTTGCATAGGTCAGCTCCGCGACCCCGATGGTCATGGCGAGGCTGGTGTTCTTGAACAGCAGCACCGTGTGGCTCACCAGGGTGGGCAGCGCGATCCGCAGCGCCTGCGGGATCAGCACCAGGCGCGAGGCCTGCAGATAAGAGAGTCCTATCGCTCGCGCGGCTTCCAGTTGAGACTTGGGAATGGACCGGATGCCGCCGCGCAAACCTTCGGAGACGTAGGCTGCCATGCACAGGCCGATGGAGATGAAGGCCAGGAGAAACTCGCTGTTGTGCGCATTGAGCCATTGCTGCGCCGCATGCGGCAGTAGCGCAGGCATGCCGAAGTACCAGAGAAAGACTTGCACCAGCATGGGCACGTTCTGGTGATATTCGACGTAGCTCGCCACGAAAGCCTTGGCCACGCGGCTGTCCGCCATGCGCACCACCGCCAGCACCATGCCAAGGGCCATGGCGAACAGCCATGCCGCCAGCGTGAGCTCGAACATCGTGAGAACGCCGTGCCATATCCATTGCGGATATTCACCCCGCGACAGCACAGAGAAGTCGAGCTTGCTACCCATGACGTCCACCTTGTTGCATCGTACGGATCAGCCCTTGATCGGCTCGATCCTGAAGCCGCGCTGCATCTTGTAGGAAGTGCCCGTGCCCAGCCACTTGTTGAAGATCTGCAGCGCTTCGCCGGATTTTTCCATTGCCTCCAGCGTGGTGTTCACGTGCTTGATGAAGCCTGCCTCTTCCTTTCGCATGCCGACTCCCCATGGCTCCAGCACCAGCGAGGGTTCCAGTATGGCGATAGGGACCGTGCTTTCGGACTGCTGGCGGAACTTCACGAGAGTGAGCTCGGATGCCGCCAGCCCTTCCACCTTGCCCTGCTGCATGGCGAGAAAGGCGTTGGGCGGGTCCTGGAAGGTGATGGTGCTGGCACCCGGAATCACCTTGCGCACCAGCATCTCCGAGCTGGAGCCCTTGACCGCGCTGACGCGCTTGCCCGTCAGGTCCTTGAGGGTCGTGAAACCGCTGTCCTTGCGAGCGGCAACCTTCTGCTCGCTCGCAAAGTACTGGTCGCTGAAGGCAATCTGCTCGGCACGCTCGGCGCTCCAGCCCAGGTTGGCAATCACGGCATCGATGCGGCTCTGTTGCAACTCGGGGATGCGCGCGGCCACGGAGATGAGCTTCAGCTCCAGCTTGACGCCCAGCGACTTGGCCAGCGCCTTGCAGAAGTCCACGTCGTAGCCTTCTACCTCGCGCGTCTGGGTGTTGGAGAAACTGAACGGCTCGGCCGTCCCCAGGGTGCCGCAGGTGAACACGCCCTTGGCCTTGATGTCGGCGAGCTGGTCCGCGCAGGCCAGATTGGCCAGCAATGCCAGGCAGGCGCCGGCGATGAGAGTCGATGTGGTCTTCTTCATGGGGCGGCTCCGGGAAGGTTGAGTGGAACGAGAAAACATCAGGAAAGATCGCGTACGGCGTCCTGCAGGAAACTGCAGCCCTGCTCGATCACGTCGATCCCCGTGGCGAAGGACATGCGCAGATGGTTGGGCATGCCGTAGGAGGTGCCGTCGATCGCGGCCACGCTGGCGTGTTCCAGCAGGTAGTGCACGACGTCGATGTCGGAAGACAGAACGTTGCCCGCCGGCGTGGTTCGCCCGATCAATCCGGCCACGCTGGGGAACACGTAGAACGCACCGTCCGGTGGTGCGCACTCGAATCCCGGCAGTGCTTGCAGCATCTGCACCATGCGGTCCCTGCGCATTTTGAAAAGGGCCGCGGCTTCGGCCACGGTGTCCTGGGGGCCATCGAGCGCGATCACAGCAGCCGCCTGGCTTACGGAACTGGGGCAAGAGGTGCTCTGCGACAGCAGCATGGTGATCGCCTTGATCAGCGAGACCGGCCCCACGCCGTAGCCGATGCGCCATCCCGTCATGGCATAGGCTTTCGAGACGCCGTTGATCACCAGCGTCCGCTCGGCCAGCTCAGGCACCACGTTCAATGGCGAGAGATGCTCGGCGCCACCGTACATGAAGTGCTCGTAGATCTCGTCGGTCAACAGCCAGACCTGCGGGTGCCGCTTCAGGACTTCGCCGAGTGCCGCCAGTTCATCGCGGGTGTAGACCGCCCCGGTGGGGTTGTTGGGCGTGTTGAGCACCAGCCAACGTGTTCGGGGCGTGATGGCCGCTTCAAGGGCCGAGGGCGTCAGCTTGAAGCCCTCGGCCGCGGTGCTCGGCACCACGATGGGTATGCCGCCATGCAGCGCCACCATGTCCGGATATGACACCCAGTACGGCGCGGGCACGATCACTTCATCGCCCTCGTTCAGCGTGGCGGCGAAGGCGTTGTAGATGATGTGCTTCGCGCCGTTGCCCACCGCGATGTTCTCGGGCTCGTACGACAGTGCGTTCTCGCGCAGCAGCTTGTCGGCAATGGCCCGCCGTAAGGCTGGCGTGCCGTTGGATGCCGTGTAGCGTGTCTGTCCGGCCACGAGGGCCGCAACACCGCCTTCGATGATGTGGCGCGGCGTCGGGAAGTCGGGCTCGCCGATGGTGAAGTCAACGATGCGGCGGCCGGCCGCGCGCATCGCGTCGACACGCGTCTTCGCTGCCATGCTGGGCGAGGGTTTGACGCCGCCGAGGCGTTGGGCCAACAGGATGCTCACTGGGTTCTCCGGAAAAGTCGATTGGGATTCAGAGGCCGTGGGGCGCGAAAGCCTTGGTGAGCCATGACTGCTCGACCTTTCCGTTGGCAATCTCGGCCTTGATGGCCGCCTCGAACCGCGAGGTCTGGTCGATGGCATCGAGCAGTCGCGGTGCTTCGCAGAGGGGAAAGGTCACGATGCCGTCGTCGTCGCCGACCACGAGGTCGCCGGGCTGCACGATCTGCCCGCCCACGCAGACGGGCACGTTGACCGCGCCGGGCCCGTTCTTGTAGGGCCCTCGATGGATGGCGGCACGCGCATAGCAGGGGAAGTCGGCGTCGCGGAAGGCCGCTGCATCGCGGATGGCGCCATCGACGACGATGCCGGTGCAGCCGCGCTGCTGCGCGTAAAGCATGATGAGTTCGCCCACCAGCGCGTTGGTGGTATCGCCGCCGCCGTCGACCACCAGCACATGGCCCGGAGAAGCCGCCATCAGGGCCTTGTAGATCAACAGGTTGTCTCCGGGACGGGTCTTGACCGTGATCGCCGTGCCCACCAGCTTGCGTTGCCGGTGGAACCGCTGCAGGCCGACGATGCCGCTCAGGCGCTGCAGGTTGTCGCTGATGTGCGGGGTGGCCACCTCCCGGAAAGCGGCCAGCACATCTTCCGGGGCAACGGCCGGCGTGGGGTGAACGGCAAAACTGGAAGCAACCATGACAAACGCCTCAACATCAATTCGATGGCGGGATTGTGAAAGTTGCCTAAAATTTCAAAAAGCGAAATATTCCGGAAGAGTTGGTGGAAAAAAAGGAAACCAATAAGGGTTTGGCCTGACCATGATGACGTTCAAGCAGTTGGAAGCCCTCTATTGGGTTGTGCAGCTGGGCGGCTTCTCCCAAGCCGCCCAGAAACTGCACACCTCGACCTCCGCGGTGTCCAAGCGGGTGCACGAGCTGGAATCGGGTTTCGACCTGGAGCTCTTCGACCGTTCCCAGCGCACCGCGCGCCTGACGGAAAAAGGCGAGGAAATGTTCGTGCTGGCCAGGAAGCTGCTCGAACACAGGGACGCCGCCATCGACCAGATCGGCAAGCCGGAAGTCATCGAGCGCCGCGTGCGCATCGGCGTGACCGAGTTCACCGCCATGACGTGGCTGCACCGGCTGGTCGAGGCCATCCAGCGCTACTACCCCAAGGTCACGATCGAGCCCGACGTCGATGCGAGCGGCAACCTGAAGGAAAAGCTCCTGGCGGACGAGCTGGACCTGGTGCTGGTCCCGGACGTGTTCGCGGATGCCCATCTGCCGAGCCATGTGATCGGCGAGTTCTCGAGCGTGTGGATGTGCAAGCCTGGCTTTGTCGAGCCGGGCAAGACCTTCAGGCTGCATGAACTGGCTTCGCGCCGGCTGCTGCTTCAGGGAAGCAAGTCGGGCGCGGGCATGGCGCACAACAGCTGGATGAAATCGCTGGGTGTTCAGCCGACCGATGTCATCGTCGTCAACAACCTCATGGCCATGATGGGGCTCACCGCATCGGGCCTGGGCATAGGCTGCATGCCGGAGAAGGGCCTTGCGCCCATGATCGCCAGTGGGGCGCTGATGGTCGTGCCCTGCACTCCGGCGCCGCCGGTGATGAAGTACGTCGCCATGTACAAGGGCGACCAGCGCAGCACGCTGATCTCGTCGATCGTCATGCTGTCGCAAGAGTGCTGCGACTTCACGCGGATGTTCGAGGGCTCTTCGGCAGGGTCATCCGTCGATGCGATCGATTAGGCGCCATGGTCGTGCGGGCCGGACGTGCGGTTGCGCTGAGGTCTTGATCAGCCAGCGCCCCGCCCATATCGATCTGCGTAAGGTCTTCGATCATTTGGAAGCGACTTCGGGCTGGAAAATTCGGCGATCGGCGGAGCGCGAGACGCCTATTCATTGAGTGACAACCCGAATTGCAACGACCGCTTGAATGCGCAGGGTTGCCGAATTGGCCAAAACGACTTCAGGGCGAAAACTCAAGTGGATCCATTTTTGGATATGATTCTCTGCCGATGAAGTGACGCTCCGCAGCGACATGTGATCACTTTCCTTTTCTAAAAATGAACTCCGCCGCCTCCGAATCCAAGCCCGTGGCCCTCACCGCAGATGCGATCACAAGTACTCTGCGGGAAATGATACTCAGCGGGCACCTGGCCATCGGTGTTCAGCTGAAGCAGGAGGCCTTGGCGCAGCGCTTCGGTGTCAGTCGAATCCCGATCCGCGAAGCGCTGAAAAGACTGCAGGCGGAAGGCTGGATCGAGCACACGGCTCACCAGGGCTCGGTCGTGGCCGCGAAGTCGACGCAGGACCTGCTCGAGACCCTCGACATCAGGATCGCATTGGAAACGCGGGCGTTGAAGGTGGCCGTGCCGAAGATGACGAAGGCCGACCTCAAGGCCGCAAAGGAAATCATCGCTCGCTACGACGCAAGCGACTCACCACGGGAGTGGACGGAGCTCAACCTCGAGTTCCATCTGTGTCTCTACCGGGCCAGCGGAAGGCCGAAGCTCCTGAAGATGATCGAGGACATCGTGCGCAGCATCGACATTCATCTACGGGCACACCAGTCGTCCACCGTGGGTCGCAAGTCGCCGCAGACAGAGCACAAGAACATTCTGAAGGCTTGCGCGGCAGGTGACGCCGACCTGGCAGTCAGCCTTCTGGAGCAGCACATCGAGCACACGCAAAGAACATTGCTCGAGGTCGAGAGCCGGCTCTGACGACGCTCCTGGCCCGGCATGGCCGGGGGACGGCTCAGATACCCTTGTCCGTCGGGTTCTTGTAAAGATCGCGTGTTGCTTGCGTCATCGGGAAGTTCAGATTCACGCCGCGCGGCGGAATCGGCGAGGTGAACCACTTCGCATACAACTCATTGATCTTGCCGGATTTCATGAGGTCCTTGACCGTCACATCCACCAGGCCCTTGAACTGTGGATCGTCCTTGCGAAGCATGATGCCGTAAGGCTCCTCGCGCAGCACCTCGGGAAGGATCCTGTAGTCGCCCGGCTTCTGGGACGCTGCGATCTGCCCCGCGAGAAGCACGTCGTCCATGACGAACGCATTGGCCCGATCGGACTGCAGCAGCAGGAACGAGTCGGAGTGATCCTTGCCGTAGATCTCCTTGACTTCGATGTTGTCGGTCTTCCTGTATGCCCGCAGCAGCGGAATGGAGGTGGTGCCCGTTGTCGTCGAGATCGTCTTACTGGCCAGATCCGCAAACGAATTGATTCCCGAGCTCTTCTTAACCGCGGCGCTCACGCTCACCATGATGTAGTTCGGGCTGAAGGCGACCTGCTGCTGGCGCGCCATCGAGTTTGTCGTCGACCCGCACTCCAGATCGACGGTCCCGTTCATGACCAGTGGAATGCGGTTCTGCGAGGTCACTGTCTGGTACTTGACCTGCAGGCTGGGCAGGTTCAGCTTCTGCTTGACCGCATCGACCACCTTCAGGCAGATGTCGATCGCGTACCCGATCGGCGCGCTGCCTCCGTCGGTATACGAGAAAGGAATCGAAGCGTCACGATTTCCGATCGTGATCGTCTTGCTCGCGCGAATCTTGTCGAGCGTGCCGATCTCCTGGGCCAAGGCAGGAACGGTAACCGCGGCAAGGCTCGCAAGAGCGAGGGACAGAAGGCGTTTCATGGGTACTCCAGGAAGAAGAAAGAGGTGGTTCAATCTTGACGATTGGATCCAATATAGGATACCGTGTCAACATCTTCGCCCTCCTCTCCAACCCCATGACCTCATCTCCCAGCCAGAAATTCGACGTTGCCATCATTGGTGGTGGCATCGTCGGCTCCAGCGTCGCTTACTACCTCTTGAAGGAAGCCCCTCACATCTCCGTCTGCGTGATCGAGCCTGACCCGACGTATGAATTCGCCTCGGCGTTGCGCGCCTCGGGCGGCTGCCGCGTGCAATTCACGTGCCCGGAGAACATTGACATGTCGCTGTACAGCATCGACTTCATCAAGAATTTCGAGACCACCATGGAGTCGAAGGGTCGTCCGGCACCGGTCGATTGGGTCGAAGGAGGCTACCTGTTCATCGTGCCGCCGGAGCACGTCGCGAACCTCGAGCGCAATACATGCAAGCAACTGGCTCGGGGCTGCGAGGTCAACCTGCTCGACAGGGAAGGACTGAAGTCCAGGTTCCCGTCGATGAACGTCGATGACCTCGGCGCGGGCGCGCACACGCCGCATGACGGCTGGTGCGACCCGAATGGCCTTCTCTGGGGTTTCCGTCGAAAGGCGGTCGAGTTGGGGGCGACTTACATCCAGGACCGTTTCATGGACGCCGAGGTCGACGCGTCCAAAGTGCGATCGATCACGCTGCAAAGCGGTGTGCGCGTGGAAGCCGACGCGTTTGTCAACGCGGCCGGCGCCTGGTCTGGCGCCATCGCCGAGAAGTTCGGCATGAATCTGCCGGTCACGCCGATGCGTCGCTTCGAACACTATTTCACGGCCGGATCGCCCGTGGAATTCCTTCCCTACGTCAAGGACGTGGCGCGGCTGGCGTTCCGCTCCGAGGGCAAAGGCTTCTCGGGTGGACTGGTAGACGGAAGCGAACAACGCGGCTTCCACTTCGAGGTCGATCATGACTATTTCGAGCGCGTGGTCTGGCCCGCGGTCGCCCACCGGTTCCCCGCATTCGAGGCCGCGAAGTGCCATCGCACCTGGTCAGGCCTGTACGAGGTCAACGAGCTCGATGGGAACCCCGTCATCGGTGCATGGAACAGCAAGCTACCGAACCTCTACACAGTTGCCGGGTTCTCGGGCCATGGAATGATGCATGCGCCCGCAGCAGGCCGCGGCATTGCTGAACTGGTCGTCCACCGTAGATTCAACACGCTCGACCTGACACGGCTCGGATACGAGCGCGTCGAAGCCAACCAGCCATACGCTGAAGAAGGCATCCTGTGACGACGCTTTTTGTCGGCGGCGGAAACATGGCCACGGCACTGATCGCCGGAGCGATCGGGGCAGGCACGCCTCCCGACGAATTGCTGGTGATCGAGCGCAGCACCAGCCAGCGCCAGCATCTCGAGCAGACATATGGCCTGCGCTGCCTCACGACCGGGGAAGTTGCCGAAGTCAAAGTCGATGCCGTGGTCTGGGCCGTCAAGCCCCAGCACATGCGCGCAGCCGTCGAGGAGCTGGGCAACGGGCTGGCATCCGCGCTGCACGTCAGCATCGCGGCCGGACTCCCTTCGAGCGTGCTGAAAGAATGGCTCAAATCCGATCGCGTCATCCGCACGATGCCCAACAGTGCGGCGACCATTGGTGCAGGCGTGACCGGCATCTTTGCCGGGAGCGGCGTCACGCCGGCGGACCGGTCTCTTGCCGAGAAACTCCTGTCGCCAACGGGCAAGATCGTGTGGGTGGACAGCGATGCCAGGATCGATGCGATCACGGCGGTGTCCGGTAGCGGCCCTGCGTACGTCTTTCACTTCCTCGAGGGGTTCCAGGCAGCCGCACAAGCTCTTGGCTTCTCCGAGGCGGAAGGCCGCGACCTAGCGCTCCAGACAGCGCGCGGCGCCGTCCTGCAAGCGCTGGCGGGTGATGAGAGCCTCTCGGTACTGCGGCAGCGCGTTACCTCCGAGAAAGGAACGACGGTCGCGGCATTGGAAGTTCTCGACCATGAAGGCACACAGCGCTCGCTCTCGAACGCGATCGATGCGGCGTTTGTCAGGGCGCAAGAGATTGCGACGGAATGGAGCGGCGCCCGGTAGCGCCCTCTCCTATGTGACGTGTGGCGCCTCGGAAACGAGAGCGAGCAGGCGTTCATGAGTTTCGCGTGGCACTGAAATGCCAGACTCTTGCGCTTTGCGACGCTGCTCGAAGCGACGCTGCCCCGGAAGACGCTCGGTTCCAGCGTCCATGATGGCTTCCAACAGGCTGTCGATCCTCGCTTCGAAGTCGTCGGCGCCCATGCGAACAGGATCGAGCAGAATGATCAATTGCCCCGCGTTGGATGTCTGGGCTCCCGGGTAGTGCATCGACTCGTCCTCGAAGCCGAACCTGCCTCCCGTGACAGCCGCGGCGAGGATCTCTACAAGCATCGCGATCAGCATGCCCTTGTGGGCCGCGAACGGCAGCAATGCGCCGCCGTCGATAACCGCAGCGGGATCATTCGTCGGCGTGCCATGGCGATCTACGCCGCAGCCCGGTGGCAGCCGACGCCCCTCGCGCGCCGCGATTAGGACATCTCCGTGAGCCATGACGCTGGACGCCTGATCCCAGACGAGTGGCGGACCGGATCGCCGCGGTGCGGCAAACGCCATTGGATTGGTGCCGAGCACCTTCGTGCGGGCACCCGGCGCAACGATACGACTCCTGCTGTTGACGAAGGTGAGGGCCACCAATCCCACCTCGGCAAAGGCCTCGACGTCAGCCCAAAGACAGCCGAAGTGATGCGAGTTGCGGATGGCCATGCTTGCGATGCCCTGGCTCCGCACTTTCTCGACCAGAAGCGCGCGCCCTTTCGCAAGCGCGGCTTGGGCGAATCCGTTCATGGCATCCACTTGCACGACGGCGGGCGCCTGGTCCACGACCATCGGCTCCGCTTTTGCGTCGACCCATCCACTTCGGAACGTATCCAGGTATCCCTGGATCCTCATCAGGCCATGGCTGAAGGTCCCGTCCCGCTCGGCGGCGGTGATCGAGATCGCGACAGCCCTCGACGTGCCATCCGACGCACCCGCGCGTCGAAGCACCTGGGCCACCAGATCCGTCAGCTCTTCTTCGGTGATTTGCACATTCATTGGGATTCCGTCTTCCGGACCGTCTCTCAGTCGGCCTTGATGCCGGCCTTCTGAACCAGCGCGCCGAACCGCTTGCTGTCGTTTCGAAGGAGTTTGGCCATGGCCTCGGCACTGGTGTACGTCGGGATGGCCCCTGCCTTTTCGAGCTTGGCCCGCGTATCGGGGTCCGCCAGAACCTTGCCCGTTGCCTCGTTGAGCTTGGCGACGATGGGCGCCGGGAGTCCGGCAGGCGCGAATAGTCCGGTCCAGGAAGACGTCACGAGCTGGGGGTAGCCGACTTCGGCCACGCTCGGTACCTCGGGCATCGAAGGAAGCCGCTTCGCCGATGTCACGGCGAGCGCAGTCACTTTGCTTGCAGCAACGTAGGGTGCCGAGTTCGGCACCTGGTCGAACATCAGATCGACCTGGCCGGACATCACGTCGACCAAGGCGGGGCCATTTCCGCGATAGGGAATGTGAGTCAGCCTGGTTCCCGTTGCCTGCGCGAAGAGCTCGGCCACGACATGGGTCGAGGTGCCTGCGCCGGCTGATGCATAGGTGAGCTTCCCAGGGTTCGCACGGGCATCGGTGACGAGCTGATTGAAGCTGGAAATCTTCGACTTGGGGCCCGCGACGATCACGTGATTGGTGTCGAACACCTGCGCGATCGCGATGAAGTCTCGCTCCGGCGCGTAGGGCATGTCCTTGAACAGATGCGGATTGATCGCAAGATTGGCCATCGCCCCGAAAAGCAGCGTGTATCCGTCGGGCGATGCCTTGGCGACGAAGTCCCCTCCGATGTTGCCGCTGGCGCCCGCCTTGTTCTCCACGAAGACCGGACGCTGAAGCACGCGCGAAAGCGATTCGGCAAATATCCGCGCCGCGACATCTGTTCCTCCGCCGGCGGCGTATGCAACGACCAGCCTGATCGGTTTTGCGGGATAGGGCTGCTCTGCATGCGCGCACGGGGCCGAGAGTGCAAGGGCCGCCACGAGGGCCAGCCACGCGCTGGAGAAGGTTCGAAGGCTCATCACAAAGAGAACTCCAGAGATCTTAGGGAAGGGCTCAGAGCGCCTCCATTCGGGGACGGGTGCCAATGACGCTGATGAAAAGGCTCTTGGCCACACGACGACTTGACTGCGATCAGAGCAAGAGTATCCTTAATTGGATCCAATAGTCAATCGATTGAACTCCGCTCGATGCATCTCCCGCTCATGAACGAATCCGCGCGCCTAGCCGGAGAACGCCCGGAACTACCGGACACTGCATGGAGACTCACGGCACCGCCGCTGCCAACCTGCGAGACCCTGCAGGCCAACATCGAGGCGGATGTCGCTGTCATCGGCGGCGGCTTCATGGGATTGATGGCGGCCATCACACTGCGCGAAGCCGGGCGTACAGTTGCTCTTGTCGACGCTGTGGAGCCAGGCTGGGGCGCATCGGGCCGGAACAACGGGCAGGTGATTCCAGGATTCAAATGGGACCCCGAGGAGCTCAAGTCGCATCTCGGCACGGCGGCTGGCGAAAGAGTCGCGAAGTTCGGAGGCAGTGCCCCCGACTTCGTTTTCGACACGATCGCCAAATATCGCATCCCGTGTTTTCCGGTGCGCAATGGCTGGATCCAGCCCGCCTGTACATCCATCGGCACCAAGCGCATCGCGCAGCGCTGTGCCCAGTGGCTTCGCCTTGAAGCTCCCGTGGCAATGCTCGAGGCGAAGGCGCTTCCGGAGATGCTCGGGACGCCGGTTTTCCAGGCTGGGTGGATCGACCGACGTGGCGGTAGCATCAACCCGCTGGCCTACGCGCGGGGTCTTGCGGGCGTAGCGCTCGCGCTGGGTACGCGGATCTTCACTTACACACCTGCGCTCAACTTGAAGCGCGACGGTTCGGCCTGGCTGATTGAATGTTCAGGCGGAAAAACGATTCGTGCGCGGCAGGTCATCGTGGCGACGGCAGCCTACGCCGACGACCTCGTCGCCGGGTTGAAGCGTTCCATGGTGCCCGTTCGCACCGCCCAAGTTGCCACCGCGCCGCTTCCGCAGAACATGCTGAACACGATACTGCCGGATCGCCAGTGCGCGTCCGACACGCGTCGCCTGCTCACGTCCTTCAGGATCTCGCCCGACAACCGGCTCGTGATGGGCGGCGCCGGGGCCACTGCCACCCTCGACCATTCCTCCATCGTGCCGCGGTTGCACGCCGCCGCGACCGAGATGTTTGCTCACCTGGGCAAGCTGGATTGGGAGTTGGCGTGGAGCGGCTACTTTGCCGTCACCGAAGATCACCTTCCGCACATCCACGAGACGGCAGACGGTGTGATCTGCGCCCTCGGATGCAACGGCCGTGGCATTGCGATTTCATCGGCCATCGGCTCGTTGCTGGCGCGGCGGCTGATGGGGCAACCCGTCGAGACCATGCCCCTACGGCCGACACCGATGAAGCCATTTGCGTTCCAAGCATTTCGCCATGTCGGTGTGGCCATCGCAACACGGTATCACGGGATGCGCGACCGCATCGACGCACGCGCCCGCTGATCTTGCGCTCATGCCTGTTGTGGTTGGCCCAGGAATTTCCCCGCGACGGCCCAGTCAGAAGGCTTGATATCGACGAACACCACGCTCACCGACTCGGGCGTGCAGCCGCAATTCTGAACCATTGATTGGGTAACCTCTGCTGCGACCTTTTGCTTCTGCTCCTGGGTGCGACCGGCGGAGAGCTCGATTCTCACGATGGGCATTTCAGTTCCTTTGACTAAGGTTGGAGTCGGGCGTTCTTCTGGTTCGCCTGACAGGGGGATCAAGCGCCCCTGAAGTACAGATGTGCTCCACACGCATCCGAAGGATCAACAGCGACCAGATCGTCAACACGGCGAAACTTGACTCCATTCGACTCGAGTACCTCGACCGTCTCTTGAATATCCCTCACCAGAATGGTCGCGGACGCGATATAGGCATCACCTCGCGCTAGTGTTCTGTCCCGTTAATTCATAGGCATAAAAACTGCATGGGATGAGGCATCCTTGGAGATGTCTCATGCCCAACGCATACACACGCACGACCATCAGCCTGACCGACGGCGAGCGAGCAGAACTGGCCTCGATGGCCAGATCGCGTTCACTGCCGGCCGCATTGGCGTTGCGTGCGCGAATCGTGTTGGCCTGTGAAGGCCAGGACAGGGCCAGCACCGACGTTGCGCAAGCGCTCGGGATCAATCGAGCCACGGTGATGAAGTGGCGTGGCCGCTATGCACGCGATCGGCTGCCAGGGCTATATGACGAACTTCGCCCTGGCCGCCCGCGAACGGTGGGCGACGAACGGGTTGCCGAGTTGGTCAACAAGACCTTGCACACCAAGCCGGCTGATGGCTCGACGCACTGGAGCACACGCACACTGGCGGGCGAAACGGGCATCAGCAAGAGCACTGTCGCGCGCTACCTGCAAGCCTTTCAGATCAAGCCGCATCGAGTGGAGAGCTTCAAGCTGTCCACCGATCCGCTGTTCATTGAGAAGCTACGCGACGTGGTGGGGCTGTATCTGAATCCACCCGAGAACGCCCTGGTGCTGTGTGTGGACGAGAAGAGCCAGTGCCAGGCGCTGGAGCGCACGCAACCGATGCTGCCGATGGGACTGGGCTACGTGGAGGGAGTCACTCATGACTACGTGCGTCATGGCACGACCACACTTTTTGCGGCGCTGAACGTGCTCAATGGGGCAGTGCTTGCCAGTTGCAAGCCGCGCCACCGCCACCAAGAGTTCCTGTCCTTCCTGCGCGAGATCGACAAGGCCGTGCCGCAAGATCTGGACGTGCATTGCGTGGTGGACAACTACGCGAGCCACAAGCATCCGAAGGTGCGCGCATGGCTGGCGCAGCGCCCACGCTGGCATATGCACTTTGTGCCGACCTATTCCAGTTGGCTCAATCAGGTCGAGCGCTTCTTCGGCATCATCACCGACAAGGCGATCCGGCGTGGCTCGTTTAAAAGCGTCAAGGAACTGACCAGCAAGATCGACGGCTTCGTCAGCCAGTACAACGAAAACTGCAAGCCGTTCGCCTGGACCGCCACCGCCGATTCAATCCTTGAAAAACTCGCCCGACTCTGCGGGCGAATTACTGGGACAGGACACTAGCTGCTCGTCACCACGTTCCTCGGCCTCCTGTGGCGAAATCAGTTCGATATCGGCTCCTTCGCCGAAATCGAGCCAGATCCGGTCCGCTTCGCGCCTCAAGTTCTCGGGCCCGAGCAAACGGTTGTATGCTGACTCGGCCAAATCCATGTCAGTCACTACCCCGACCAGTCTCTCGAACGACAGGGCGCCATTCGGATGATCCAGCCATCCAGGCTGTCGGAGTTCGTCTGCGGTGAGGTGCTCGCAGAGGTTCGCATGCGTCAGACCGGGGTAGAACTCTTTCTCGAGCATTACCGTCTCGAAGTGAAGATCGAGCGTGCGATCTTCCAGCACCAGTCGCCGGTTGAGGTGACGCGGAGGCGAGATACCCAGTCCAGACCCGCAGCCTTCTTCGTAACTTTCCATGGCCGACCTGGAGTTGAATGCGACGCCGCTCAATCCCTCGCCGTGCGCCAGAAACTCATCCAGTCCGGCCAGAAATTTGGTCGGGTCGCCGACGCCTCGTATTTCCAGATAGTCCTTGGGAAACATGATGCAGACGTTCGCCGTTCCCCACTCGCGATGCTTGCCGCTCGGGGGCACCACGAAGCCAAGCTTCCTGTACTGTTCGCGGGCCTTCTCCAGGTCGCGCACCGCGACCACTGGATGGTCGACTCTTCCCACCTTTGCCGTCATCTCAATTCCTAGAGGCTTGGTTGTTGGCTGAAGCCGTGCAGTTCGCGGCACGCGTCGCTTTTAATTGGATCCAATAAAGGATCAAATGTCAATCGAACTCGACGCTTCTGCACTTACCTACCGACATGAACTCCGACAGCCCTCTTCTCAGTGGTGAAATGTTGAACTGCATCGTTCAAAGTCCCCTGCTGCTCGAGCAGTTGTTCGACAGCTTGCCCGACGTATTGGTCTACATGAAGGACGTTGAAGGTCGCTACCTCTGGGTCAACAACGCGTTGGTCGTGCGAAGTGGATTGAAGGAAAGAGCCGAGGTCATCGGGAAGACATCAGACCAGCTCTTTCCCGTCACCGGGGCGGGAACGATGGCCCAGGATCTTCTTGTCATCCATACCAACCGTTCGACGCAGGAGCACTTTCGCCTGTACAAAACGCCGTCGGGCGAACGCTATTGGTGTTTGAGCTCCAAGTTCCCCCTCGTCAACTCCTCGCATGAAGTAACGGGGCTGATCGGGCTTTCCAGGGATCTTCCTCGTCCGAACGAGCGGCACCGCAGCTACTACCGGCTGGCGAAATTCCTCGACTACATCGAGCGACACCTAGAGCACGGCGTATTGATTTCCGAAGCGGCCAGGCATGCCTCATTCTCGGAGGACACGCTTGGCAGACTGGTCATGGACGTCTTTCAGGTGACGCCCAAGCAGCTCCTGATGAAAAAGCGCATCGACAAGGCCTGCCAGCTTCTCGAAGAGACCGATGAGCCCATCACGTTTGTCTCAAGCGCCTGCGGGTATCAGGACCACAGCGCGTTCACGCGGCAGTTCAAGATCGCAACGCAGATCACCCCCGCGCAATATCGGGCGAACCACAGAGCAGAGTCCGCCAGAAATCCATCAGCAGTGCCCTCGCCGGATTGCTGAACCGCAAAAGTCCCGCGCCTGGGACTGTGCAGAATCCCGCGAATTCACGCCCGCCTGCGACTCTATCGGTCACGCCAACGCGTCCATAGAATTTTTCGCAGTGACGGCTCAACCCAAAACCGCCGTCACGCGTCGTGGATGTTTTGGGATTGACTCGGGTAAGGGGTAGCTTTGACGACTGGAGGGAAGCGCAGCGCAGCAGCGTTCGACTACATCATCGTCGGGTCTGGCCCTGCAGGATCGGTGCTTGCGAGTCGGCTGACCGAGGATGCCGGTGTTTCGGTTCTTCTCCTGGAAGCCGGTGGGTCGGACCGCAGTCCGGTCATACAGATGCCTGCGGCTGTGCCATTCGCATACTCGAGCGAGCGGCTCGGATGGGGTTACCAGGCTGGTCCGGAACCACGCCTTGGCGGGCGGATGCTCGACGAGAAGCGAGGTCGCGTCATCGGCGGGAGTTCCTCCATCAACGCGATGATCTTCAATCGTGGAAATCCGCTCGACTATGACGGATGGGCTGCGCAGGGACTGCCCGATTGGCGCTGGAAAGACTGCCTGCCCTACTTCAAGAAGATGGAGTCTTTCCCCTCCGGGGACAGCGAGTGGCGGGGAAAAAGCGGCCCTCTGTTCATATCGCGATGCGCAGCAGATTTTCCGCTGTACCACCAGTTCCTCCGGGCTGGAGAGCAAGCCGGCTTTTCAGTCTCATCCGATCACAACGGTCAGACGCAAGAAGGCTTTCACATCGCGCAGGCCTATATCCATGCCGGGCTGCGCTGGAGCGCGTCGCGCGCTTACCTCCGCCCATCGGTGGATCGCCCGAATCTTCAGATTCGTTCGCGCACTGCGGTTTCGAGCATCACGTTCGAAGGCAACCGAGCCACCGGCGTAGTGACGCAGCATGCCGGAAGAGAAGAGCGCATCGAATGCGTGCGCGAAGTCATCTTGTCCGCCGGCGCATTCGGTTCGCCGCAACTCCTCATGCTTTCGGGGATTGGAGATCCTGCTCACCTGCGCGAGCACGGAATCAAAGTGCGGTTACCGCTGCCCGACGTAGGTCTTCATCTTGAGAATCATCCTGGCGTCAATCTGCAGTTCGCAACCGACGCCAGGCATTCCATCGTTTCTCGCCTTGGCTTCCTTGACAAAATGCGGATGGGGCTGGAATGGGCGCTGCTTCGCCGTGGCATGGGTTCAACGAATTTCTTCGAAGCCGGGGCGTTCCTTCGGACGCGGCCGGAGGTTGAATTCCCGAACGTCCAGTTCGAGTTTCTGCCACTGGTCCGGTACGTTGAGCAAGGAAGGCTGAAAGCCAGGCCGGGCTTCAATTTCTGGATGGACCTCTCTCGCCCAGCCAGTCGCGGGCGCGTACGTCTGCGCAGTCCGGACTCCGGCGTTGCACCCTCGATCGTCTTCAACCATCTGGCCGAAAAATCCGATCTCGAGGATCTGATCGACGGCATCTTGCTCGGCAGGCAGATCGTCAGACAGTCGGCTTTGTCGAGCTTGAGCACGGGAGAGCTTCTGCCCGGCGCACACATTCAGTCCCGCGCGGATCTGAGACTGTGGGTGCAAGCGAATCTGGGAACGAGCTACCACCCGTCAGGCACCTGTCGAATGGGCCGGGGCCCGGGATCGGTAGTGGATGCGCAAGGCTTGGTGCACGGTACCTCGGCGCTGCGCGTCGTCGATGGTTCCATCATGCCGCTCACCGTCACGGCGAACATCAGCGCGGCCATCTACATGCTCGCCGAAAAGATCGCGGATGCGATCCGCGGCCGCCCAGCTTTGTCAGCCAAGTTACTCACGCCCAACGCGACCGAGCTGTCGACCGCAGGGCAGTCGCTTGGTCGCTGAACCAATCCACCCGTTTTCACCCACGTCAAGGAGTTCTACCCATGCGAGTTCAGTTCCCCGTATCCACAGCTTTCGCGGCCCTGGCGCTGCTGAGCACCTCCGTTCACGCTCAGGACCTGGTCGTCAAGATCGGACACGTGGCCCCGACCAGCGGCTCCATCGCTCACCTAGGGAAGGACTTGGAGAACGGCGCCAAGATGGCGATTGAAGAACTCAACGCCAAGGGGGTCATGATCGGGGGCAAGAAGGCCAAGTTTGTGTTGTTCACCGAAGACGATGCGGCCGACCCGAAGCAGGGAACCGCTGCAGCCCAAAAGCTGATCGACAGCAACGTCAACGGCGTCGTTGGCCACTTGAACAGTGGTACCACCATTCCCGCATCGAAGCTCTACAGCGACGCCGGGATTCCGCAGATCAGCCCGACCGCAACAAACCCGAAGTACACGCGGCAGGGCTTCAAGACAGCGTTCCGTCTCGTCGCCGACGATGCACAGCTCGGTGGCACCTTGGGCCGGTACTCCGTCGAAACCCTAAAGGGCAAGAACATCGCCGTTATCGATGACCGCACCGCATACGGTCAAGGTGTAGCCGAAGAGTTTGAAAAAGGTGTAAAGGCTGCCGGTGGCACGCTGGTCGGCCACGAGTTCACCACCGACAAGGCGACCGACTTCAATGCCATCCTGACAAAGCTCAAGGCGGCCAAGCCGGACGTCATCTTCTTCGGCGGAATGGACGCCGTAGGAGGCCCAATGATCCGCCAGATGAAGCAGCTCGGCATCGAGGCGAAGTTTGTCGGAGGCGACGGCATGTGCTCGGGCGAGCTCGGCAAACTCGCCGGCGGAAACCTTGTGGATCAGCAGGTTTGGTGTGCAGAAGCCGGCGGCGTCGAAGGTGATGCGAAGAAGGCAATGGCGGATTTCCAGAAGAGGTACAAGCAGAAGTACGGAGAAGAGGTCAAGCAGTACGCGCCCTACTCGTACGAAGCGGTATTGATCATGGCTGACGCGATGGTCAAGGCAGGGTCTTCGGATCCCGCGAAGTACCTCCCCGTTCTTGCAAAGACCGATGGCTACAAGGGCGTGATCGGCAACGTCTCTTTCGACCCGAAGGGCGATATCAAGAATGGCTCGCTCACCCTCTATACGTTCAAGGGCGCAGAGCGTTACCAGACTTCTGTGGTCCATTGAGCCGCAAACAATCGCCAACCGCTTCCCCAATCGTCATGTACCCCAAGAGCGTCCAGCTATTCATCGATGGAGTCTGGTCCTACGGCTCCGACGGAACCCTGTCGAATGTTGTCAACCCAGCAACGGGGGAGCCGATTGGCACCCTCGCCCATGCAACTGCGACCGACCTTGATCGAGCGCTGGACGCCTCTGCCCGTGCATTTGAAAGATGGAAGGCCACGACTGCAGCGCAGCGCTTCGAGATCCTGAGCCTTGCGGCTTCGCTGATCAACGAGCGCAACGCGCAGATCGCCACAATCCTTACGCTCGAAAATGGCAAGACGCTCAGGGAGGCGACCGGTGAAGTGGGGTTTTGCGTCAACGCTGTTCGCTGGTACGCCGAAGAGGCGAAGCGAGCCTATGGTCGAATCATTCCCTCGCGAGATTCGGCAGTGCGGCAATCGGTCGTGAAAGAGCCGGTCGGCCCGGCGCTCGGATTTGCGGCGTGGAATTTCCCCGCAGGGAACGTGACCCTGAAAATCGCCGCCGCGCTCGCGGCCGGCTGTTCGATCATCATCAAGCCGAGCGATGAGACGCCCGCGACCGCTGCAGCGATCTGCCAATGCTTCCAGGACGCCGGTGTTCCAGACGGCGCGCTCAACGTGGTGTTCGGAGAGCCTGCAGCCATCTCGGAGCATCTCATCCGCTCCCGAATTCCGAAGAAGGTCTCGCTGACCGGCTCGACACCGGTAGGCAAGCTGCTGCAGAAGCTGGCGTCCGAAACACTCAAGCGATGCACGATGGAGCTAGGTGGTCATGCGCCGGTGATCGTCTTCGAAGATGCGGACATCGATCAAGCCCTGAATGCGCTGGTTGCGGCGAAGTTCAGAAACGCGGGCCAGGTGTGCACATCGCCCACCCGATTCTTCGTTCACAAGCGGATCTACGAAGAGTTCGTGGCGGGCTTTGCGGAGCGCACTGCCCGCCTTCGCGTCGGAAACGGACTGGATGCCTCGAGCGACATGGGGCCGCTGACCCTCGGACGACGCCTTGACGTCATGGACGACTTTGTTCGCGATGCCGTGACGAACGGAAGTTCCATCGTGCTCGGCGGTGCTCGGCTTGAACGAGATGGTTTCTTCTACGCTCCCACGATTCTTCGCGATGTATCCGACACAGCGAGGATCATGACCGAAGAACCGTTCGGACCGATCGCGCCCATGGCGTCATTCGACGACTTCGATGAGGTCATGCATCGCGCCAATGCGCTGCCGTTCGGTCTTGCCTCCTACGTTTTCACCAGGAGCGGTTTGATCGCCAGGAAAGCGGGTAACGCGCTGAACGCAGGCCAGGTAGCGACCAATCACACGTCGGTTCACGAGCCCGAGACCCCTTTTGGGGGGGTCAACGAGTCGGGGTATGGATCAGAGAGCGGAATCGAAGGGCTCGATGCATATTTGAGGATCAAGCTCTTGACTGAGAAATTCGGCTAGGCGAAATCGAGCCAGAGTCAACGCGCCCGACAGGTTCTCCGCATGAGCCCGGCATCCCAGACTCGCAGATCGCGCCCATCGGCCAATTCATTCTTGTGTCATTCAGGCTTTCGGCTGGTCATCGGCTTGCGCTACCCCAATCACCGCCGCCTCTCCACCTCTTCGAGTTCACTACACGCTGAGCTTCTCCACAGCCATACCGACAAATATCGTGACTGCCAGCGGACGCTGCTGGCGACTGGGGTAGACCGCGCTCAGACTGTGCCCGATCCGCTTGTACTGTGGCAGCACCCGCACCAGCAGGCCAGCGGCAATGTGAGACTCCGTCAAGATCGATGGCAGCGCGGCAATACCCAGACCGATGCAAGCAGCCTTGCGCAGCACCTCCTGTGCATTGCTGTTGAAGCGCCCTCGCACGCGCACCTCTTTCTCTAAGCCATCCTGCCTTTCCAGACGCCACATCGCGTAGCCACTGGCGCCGGACTGCACCACCACACACTTGTGCTCGCTCAGTTCTTCCGGGCTGGCAGGCACGCCATGTGCCGCCAGATAGGCGGGACTGGCAACAAGCTCGCCGTAGCTCGCGAAGATCCTTCGGGCTACATAGCTGGAGTCCTGCAAGAAGTCGCCGCGAAATGCTACGTCGATACGGTCTGCAATGAGATCGACCCGCAGATCATTGAGCACGAAGTCGAGCCGCACAAGGGGGTGCGCGACCAGAAAATCCTCCACCCATTCCATCCGGAAGAAATCGAAGAAGCTCGTCGGCGCAGCCACTCGCACTGTGCCACTCGGCATCGCGTTTCCCGCTACATGCAGTTGACCGGCTTCGATGATTTCCTCGACCGCCGGTCCGCACCGCTCATAAAAGGATTCGCCCGCGCTTGTCAACATGAGCTTGCGAGTCGAGCGCTGCATCAGTCGCGTACCCAGCCGCACCTCGAGTTGCTGGATGCGCCGGCTAACCGTCGCCGACGGCATTCTCAGCCGCCGCGCTGCTTCGGCGAAACTGCCGCTGCGCGCCAGCTGCACAAACATCGCGACTTCGTTCAAGTCGAGCAAAGGAGTTCTTTCTGTCAATGGTCGAGTGCGATCAGCGACGCGATGGCAGCGCCAGCTTTGCCCCAGCCTGACTGCGTGATCCTGTGGATCTCCGGCAACCCGGCGCGCACGTCGAACTCGCGACCCCAGACGGTACGTCGCCAATTCATCTTCTCATTCAGACGCGCGATTGGTCATCGGACGGTGTCGGCGTTTGCTCCTTGTATTCGCCTTCAAAGGCATGAACACGCTCAGTCGGCTTCTTGTTGAAAAGAAGACGCAGCACATCGGGCCTCGAATAATGTCCGGTGGGGTCGTAGGCGGCTTTGGCGATGCCGATGAGTCCCAGGTCAATGTCGGCATAGAGAAGTCCTTCGACGGTTTCTCCGAGTGGTTCGCAAAGCGGTTTCGCATCGGGCCCGTAAATCATGGCAAAGCCACCCCCCTCCAGCAGCAGGTCCTTCTTGCCAGGAGAGTCAATCAGCAAGTCGAGCATTTCCTTGGACACGGTCGCGCAAGGTGCAAGGACATAGCACTGACCTTCCAGTGCGTAGATCTGGCTTGCTGCGTTATTGGCCTCGGCGCTCAACTGGAATGCGGCTCCGCGATAGACGGAGAAGCTGGGCCACGCAGCAATATGCACCTGCTCGTGTTGTGAGTACATCGCGTACTTGCTCAGAGGCTGGATGTGTTCCGCGCAACAGAGCGCGCCCATACGTCCGAGCGATGTGTCATGCACCGCGATGTGGCTGCCGTCACCCTCGCCGAAGACAGTGCGCTCCGCATGTGTGGGCTTGAGCTTGCGACGCGTGGCGACAACCTCGCCCTGGTCATCGATGATGGCCTGCGCCAGGTAGAGCGAACCGCCGGAGCGCTCGCTGAAGCCAAGGACGACGTGAATCTTGTGCTGCAGAGCGGCAGCACGCAAGCGCTCCCATTCGGGGCTGCCGATCACCAGCGCATTCTCGAAATAGCGCTGCACGAACTGCATGCCCCAGGCCGGCGAATCGAGCCAGATCCACCATGGGTAGCCCGGCAGCCAGACTTCCGGAAACGCGATCAGCGACGCCCCGTTGCGCGCCGCCTCGGCGATGAGACCGATGGCCTTGTCCACCCCCTTGCCGAGGTCGAGGAATGCGGGTGCGGCCTGGACAGCCGCCACTTTGTATTGAATCTTCGAGGGCGAGGTCATGACTGCAGCCTTTAGGTTTTTGAGGTGTGGAAGCGCCACTCTAGGAGTCAGCCCTTCATCCGTCCAATCGATTCGGCCGTTGTTACCTATCGAACATCTCGATGCTTTCTGTTGAAAAATGCGACGCCTCGATACATCGGCATCATCTATGTGTAACGCAGATGGTATCGATTGGTCCTCTGCCGATGCGCTCCTAAAGTCCGGCCTCACCTGACCGCCGCGTCGCTCCCCGCGACCGGCGAGCCCCACGAAAAAAACGCCAGTGCCCCAACAGGCGCGAGCCGGAGACAAGCAGCCATGGAGCGATCTTTCGCCGAAGAAGTCAAACGCCTTTCGCTGGGCGCCGACGAGGTATTCCATGGCGAGGGCATCCTCGCCGTCACCAAGGCGCTGCTGCAGTCGGGCGTGAGCTACATCGGCGGCTACCAGGGCGCGCCGGTGTCCCACCTGATCGACGTGCTCGGCGATGCGCGCGAGCTGCTCGACGAGCTCGGCATCTACTTCGAGAACAGCGCCTCCGAGGCCGGTGCGGCCGCGATGCTCGGCGCCTCGATCAACTACCCGGTACGCGGCGCGGTGACGTGGAAGTCCACCGTGGGCACCAATGTCGCCTCTGACGCACTCTCCAACCTCGCCTCCGCCGGTGTGAAGGGCGGCGCGCTCGTCATCCTGGGCGAAGACTACGGCGAGGGCTCCAGCATCATCCAGGAGCGCACGCATGCCTTCGCCATGAAGTCGCAGATGTGGTTGATGGACCCGCGGCCCAACCTGACGTCCATCGTCGATGCCGTCGAACGCAGCTTCGAGCTGTCGGAAGCGAGCCAGACGCCGGTCATGCTGCAGTTGCGCATCCGCGCCTGCCACGTGCACGGCAGCTTCGTGTGCAAGGACAACCGTACTCCAGCCATCTCCACGCGCGACGTTATCGAGAAGCCGCACTTCGACTTCGCCAACATCAACCTGCCGCCGTCGATCTACGCGCAGGAGCGCATGAAGATCGAATCACGCTGGCCCGCGGCGCTGGACTTCATCCGCCGCGAAAAGCTCAACGAACGCTTCGAGGGCGACTGTTCGGACATCGGCCTGATCCTGCCCGGCGGCCTGTACAACGGCACCATCCGCGCGCTGCAGCAGCTCGGCCTGGCCGATGCCTTCGGCCACAGCCGCATTCCGCTGCAGGTGCTCAACGTGGTCTACCCGATGGTGCCCGACGAGCTGGTGGACTTCTGCGCCGGCAAACGCGCGGTGCTGATGGTGGAGGAAGGCCAGCCCAACTACATGGAAGACGCGCTGCACGCCATCCTGCGCAAGGCCGGCTGCGACACGCGCCTGTGCGGCAAGGACATCTTTCCGATGGCGGGCGAATACACCGGCGAGGTGCTGGTGCGCTGCATCTCCGAGTTCATCCACCAGGCAGAGCCACAAGCGCTGGGCAGTGACGGTGCATTGCAGGTGGCCGACGCCGCCGCGCCGCTGGCCACGCTCAAGCCGCAGGCGGTCGAAGCGCTGGGCGTGCCGGTACCGAACCGTCCTCCGGGCTTTTGCATCGGCTGCCCCGAGCGCCCGGTGTTCGCCGCCATCAAGCTGATGCAGAAAGAACTCGGCGCCGTCCACGTGAGCGCGGACATCGGCTGCCACACCTTCGGCACGCTGCCGCCATTCAACACGGGCAGCACCGTGCTGGGCTACGGGCTGGGGCTGGCGAGCTCGTCGGGTGTCGGCCCGCTGATGGGCAACCGGGTCGTCAGCATCATGGGGGACGGCGGCTTCTGGCACAACGGCTTCACCAGCGGCGTGGTGAACGCGGTCTACAACGGGCAGGACTCGGTGCTCGTGATATTGAAGAACGGCTACACCTCGGCCACCGGCACGCAGGCCATTCCCTCGTCGCCCACGCAGCCGGCGGCGCGGCCGATCACGCTCGATATCGAGGCCGCGCTCAATGGCGTGGGCGTGGCCTGGGTACGCAAGGTGACCAGCTACAACGTCGCGGAAATGCGCGACACGCTGCAGGAGGCCATGACCACCGAACAAGGCGGCCTGAAGGTGATCATTGCCGACGGCGAATGCCAGCTGGAACGGCAGCGCCGCATCAAGCCCGTGAACGCCGCGAAGCTCAAGCGCGGCGAGCGCGTGGTGCGCACGCGCTTCGGCATCGACGACGACGTGTGCACCGGCGACCACTCATGCATCCGCCTGTCGGGCTGTCCCTCGCTCACTGTCAAGCCCAACCCCAGCGCACTGCGCACCGACCCCGTGGCCACGGTAAACCAGGGCTGCGTGGGCTGCGGCCTGTGCGGCGAGAACGCGCACGCGGCCATCCTGTGCCCCTCTTTCTACAAGGCCGAGGTCGTGCAGAACGCCGGCACCTGGGAGCGCCTGCTGCACCGCCTGCGCGGCGGCGTGATCGGCCTCATGGCCGGCAAGGCGCGCACCCCGCTCGACCCGGTGAAGGCGGTTGCCGCATGAGCGACCTGAAGACATTCCCGGCACCGACATCGCGCATCGTCACCGTGCTGGTGGCCGCCATGGGCGGCGAAGGCGGCGGCGTGCTGGCCGACTGGCTGATCTCCGCGGCCGAGGCGCACGACTTTCCGGTGCAGAGCACTTCAGTGCCCGGCGTGGCGCAGCGCACGGGCGCGACCAACTACTACATCGAGATTTACCCTGTGCCCAGTGCGCAGCTGCACGGCGCGCGGCCGGTGTTTTCGCTCACGCCGAACCCGGGCGACGTGGACATCGTCGCGGCCTCCGAACTGGTGGAGGCCGGGCGCGTGCTGCAGGGCGGCTTCGTGCACCCGCGGCGCACCACGCTCGTGGCGTCGCTGCACCGCGAGTACGCGGTGTCCGAAAAATCGGCCATGGGCGACGGCCGCTACGACGGCCAGCGTGTGACCGAGGCGGCGCAACGCCTCGCGCAGCGCACCTTTCTCTTCGACATGCGCGCGCTGGCGTGGCGCAACGGCACCGTCATCAACACCGTGATGTTCGGTGCCATGGCCGGCAGCGGCGCCCTTCCGTTCTCGCGCGAGGCTTGCGAGCAGGCGATTTGCGCGTCGGGCAAGGCGGTGGAAGCGAGCCTGAAAGGCTTCGCCGCGGGGTACGAGCATGTGACGGGTACAGCCGTGGCCCGGCCTGCCGACAACCCGCCGTCCGCCGCATCGTCTTCACTGCACCCGCGCGCTCAGGCCCTGCCAGAGCCGCTGCGCGAACTGGCGGACCATGGCGTGCGCCAGGTGGCCGACTACCAGGACACGCGCTACGCCGACCTCTACATGGACCGCGTCGACGCCGTGTGCAAGGCCGAACGAGCCTGGGCCGGCGACTTCCCCGTGACGCGCGAAACCGCGCGCTACCTCGCGCTGTGGATGAGCTACGAAGACGTGATCCGCGTGGCCGACCTGAAGACGCGCGGCGACCGGCTGCAGCGCGTGCGCGACGAAGTCGGCGCGCGGCAAGGCGAACCGCTGCGCCTCACCGAGTACCTCAAGCCCGGGCTCGACGAGGTCTGCTCGCTGTTGCCGACGCGCGCCGCCGACTGGTTGCGCAAACGCCTCGCGCACAAGGCCCACAAGCTCAGCATCGGCCTGCACATGCGCACGGACACCGTGCGCGGCTTCGCGATGCTGTGCGCGCTGCGCTCCCTGCGGCCGCTGCGCCGCCGCACCTCGCGCTACGCCTTCGAGCAGGCCATGATCGAACGCTGGCTCGACGCCGTGCGCCGCACGCTCGCGCTGAGCCCGCGGCTGGCCTTCGAGCTCGCCCTGTGCGGCAACCTCGTGAAGGGCTACGGCGAAACCAGCGAGCGCGGACACCGCAACCTGGGCTCGGTGCTCGACGACATGCGCGGCCTGCTGGCTGCTTCAACCCATGACGCTGAATCCCTCGACGCAGCCGCCGCCCGCGTGCGTTCGGCCCGCGAGGCCGCGCTGGCCGACCCCGAAGGCCGCACGCTGGCGCGCGCACTCGGCCTGCCGCCGCCCGAGGTGCGAAGCCACCCGATCCACATCGTGCGGCGAAAGCCCGCGCGCTGAAGAACAAGAAGATTTCCCAGCCCAGAACCATCCGGAGACAACAATGAAGACAGACAAGCCCCACGCCCCGCATTCCGTCCGCCTCGGCCGCCGCGCCGTCACTTCCCTGCTCGCGGCCGCCGCGCTGCTGCCGCTCGCATCGGTGGTGCATGCGGCCGACCCCATCAAGATCGGCGCCGTCGTGTCGGCCACCGGCCCGGCGTCCTTCCTCGGCGACCCGCAGCAGAAGACGCTCGAGATGTACGTGCAGAAGATCAACGCGGCCGGCGGCGTGCTCGGGCGCAAGCTGGAACTGGTGCTGTACGACGACGCCAGCGACGCCAACAAGGCCAACGCCTTCACGCGCCGGCTCATCATGCAGGACGAGGTCGACGTGATCCTGGGCGCATCGACCACCGGCTCCACCATGGCCATGGTGCCGCAGGCCGAGGCGGCGAAGGTGCCGATGATTTCGCTGGCCGCCGCGTCGGTCATCGTCGAGCCGGTCAAGCCTTTCATCTTCAAGATGCCTCATTCGGACCGCATGGCGGCGGAGAAGGTACTCGGCGAGATGAAGAAGCGCGGCTTCACCCAGTTCGCACTGCTGTCGGACACCGGCGGCTTCGGCAAGTCGGGCCGCACCGAAACGCTCAAGCTCGCCGGCACGCTGGGCCTGAAGGTGGCAGAAGACCAGACCTACGGCGAGAAGGACACCGACATCACGCCACAGCTCACGCGCATCAAGTCGTCGCCCGCGCTGGCCATCCTGGTGTTCGGCACGGGGCAGGCGCCGGCCATCATCGCGCGCAACTACCAGCAGCTGGCCATGAAGCAACCGCTTTACACCACGCACGGCCAGGCCTCGACCGAGTTCATCCGCATCGCAGGCAAGTCGTCCGAAGGCATCCGCATGCCTTCGCCCGCACTGCTCATCGCGCAGGCGCTGCCCGACAGCGATGCGCAGAAGAAAGTCAGCGTGGCGTACGCGAAGGACTACGAGTCGCAGGCCAAGATGGACGTGTCAACCTTCGGCGGCTACGCGCACGACGCGCTGTTCCTGCTTGTCGACGCCATCCAGCGCGCCGGCGGCACCGACAAGCAGAAGGTGCGCGACGCCATCGAAGCGACCAACGGTTTTGTCGGCGTGAGCGGCATCTACAAGATGTCGGCCACCGACCACATGGGCCTGGACGTGTCGGCCTTCCGCATGGTCGAGGTGCAGCAAGGCGTGTTCAAGGAAGTGCGCTGAGGCCCGCGCGCCGCGAAAGACGCGCATGAAGCTCAATGCGAACGACCACCGCCGGCATGCACGCCGGCGGCTGCCCCGCTTCGTCTTCGACTATGTCGATGGCGGCGCGGACAACGAAGACTGCCTGCGCCGCAACACCGCCGACCTGGCCGGGCTGCACCTGCTGCCTACCGCCCTGCGCGACACCCGCCATGCCGACACCGGCATCACGGTCTTCGGCCAGCGCTGGTCGGTGCCCGTGGGCGTGGCGCCGGTCGGCTTCTCGGGGCTGGTGAGGCCGCACGGCGACACGCTGCTGGCTTGCGCCGCCGCATCGGCCGGCGTGCCGCACGTGCTCTCGACGCCCTCCAACGACCGGCTCGAAGCCGTGCGCGAGGCGGCACTGGCGCGCAACCCCCAGGCCCTGCAGTGGATGCAGCTGTACGTCATGGGCGACCGCGCCATCGCCGAGCAACTGGTGCGCCGCGCGCGCCAGGCCGCCTACGGCGCGCTGGTGCTCACGGTGGACGCGCCCGTGAGCGGCCTGCGCGAACGCGACCTGCGCAACGGCTTCAAGCTGCCGTTCCGATTCACGCCCTCGACACTGCTCGACCTGGCGCTGCATCCCACGTGGTCGCTCGGCATGGCGATGCAGGGCCGCTCGCCCTCGTTCGTCAACCTGAGCGAGTCGGACGACGGCGCCACCTCGCCCCAGGTGCAGGCGGCCCTGCTCTCGCGCACCATGGACCGCACGCTGGTGTGGGAACACTTGGCCTGGCTGCGCCGGCTGTGGGACGGGCCGCTGGTCATCAAGGGCCTGCTGCACCCGGACGATGCCCGGCGTGCCGTGTCGCACGGGGCCGACGCCATCGTCGTGTCCAACCATGGCGGGCGGCAGCTCGACGCGGCGCCCTCCACCATCTCAGTGCTGCCGCGCATGGTGGACGCGGTGGCGCAGCGCATTCCGGTGTTCGTGGACGGCGGCTTCCGGCGCGGCAGCGACGTGGTGAAGGCGTTGGCCGCCGGTGCCACTGCGGCTTTCGTCGGGCGCCCCGCGGTGTGGGGCATGGCCACGGGCGGCGAAGCCGGCGCGCGCGGCGTGCTGGCCGCGCTGTCCGAGGAAATCGCCCGCACCATGATCCTGATCGGCGCCGACCGCGTGGCCGACATCTCGCCGCGGCACCTGCTCGCGAACACGCAAGCGCCCCAAGCCTTTCAAGCCGGAGCCCCCCATGGCTGACTTCATGCAATTCGTTTTCTCGGGGCTTACCACAGGCGCGATCTACGCGCTGGCCGCGCTGGGCTTCTCGCTGATCTACAACGCCAGCGGCGTCATCAACTTCGCGCAGGGCGACTTCCTGATGCTCGGCGCGATGATCACCGCCGCCCTGCTGGGCGCGCACCTGCCCTACGGCCTGGCCATCGCGGGCGGCGTGCTGGCCACGGTGGTGGCGGGCCTGCTGCTGTACCGGCTGGCCATCAAGCCGGCGGGCGAGGCCAGCGTGGTGTCGCTCATCATCATCACCATCGGCGCGTCGATCTTCATCCAGGGCGTGGTGCAGATCGTGCTCGGCAAGAACCAGCAGACGCTGCCTGCCTTCAGCGGCGACGCGTCGCTGTCCATCCTGGGCGCCTATGTGCTGCCGCAAAGCCTGTGGGTGCTGGGCACGGCGGCCGTGCTGGTGGCCCTGTGCTTCGCGTTCTTCCGCTTCACGATGGTGGGCAAGGCGATGCTGGCGGTGGCGGCCAACGCGCTGGCGGCACGCGCGGTCGGCATACCGACCTCGCGCATCCTGCAGCTCTCGTTCGGCCTGTCGGCGCTGCTGGGCGCCGTGGCCGGCGTGGTGGCCGCGCCGATCACTACCACGGTCTACGACATCGGGCTGATGCTCGGCATGAAGGGCTTCGTCGCGGCCACGCTGGGCGGGCTGGGCAGCGCCGGCGGCGCGGTGGTGGGCGGGCTCATCGTCGGGTTGCTGGAGGCGCTGATGGCGGGCTACGTGTCGTCGGCCTACAAGGACGCGGTGCCTTTCGTGATGATCGTCTTCATCCTGCTGGTCATGCCGCATGGGCTGTTCGGCGCCAAGACTTCGGAGCGCGTATGAAAGCCTCTCGAAGCTTGCCCGGGAGCGCATTCCTACGCCCTTCCCTGCTGGTGCTGGCGCTGGTGCTCGCGCTGCTGCCGCTCGCCATGCCAAACAACTACGTGGCCGACGTCGCCGTGCGCATCGCGCTGGCGGCCATCGCAGCCATCGGGCTCAACCTGCTGATGGGCTTTGCCGGGCAGATCAGCATCGGCCATGCGGCCTTCGTCGCCATCGGCGCGTACGGCAGCGGAATCGTCAGCGTGCGCTTCGGCTGGCCGCCGCTCGCGGCCATCGCCGGCGCGGCCATTGGCGCGGCCGTGGTGGCCTGGCTGATCGCCAAGCCGATCCTGCGGCTCAAGGGCCACTCGCTCACCATGGCCACGCTGGGCCTGGGCGTGATCGTCAACATCGTGCTCATCAACGAGATCGACTGGACCGGCGGCCCCGACGGCATGCCGGTGCTGCCGCTGACGGTCGGCAGCTTCGCCTTCGCGAAGGTGATGCACTGGTACGCGCTGGCTGCCGTGCTGCTGTGGCTGTCGGTGCTGCTGTCTCTCAACCTGTATGAATCGCCCGCAGGCCGGGCGCTGCGCGGGCTCAATGGTTCCGAGGTGGCGGCGCGCGTGATGGGGGTGGACGTGGCGCGCTTCAAGGTGCGCGCGTTCGTGGTCTCCGCCGTGTTCGCGGCCGTGTCGGGCAGCCTCACGGCGCACTACCTGGGCTTCATCAGCCCATCGCTGGCGGCATTCACCCATTCGGTGGAGCTGGCGACCATGGTGGTGCTGGGCGGCATGGCCTCCACCTTCGGCGCTGTGCTCGGCGCGGCGCTGCTCACGGCGCTGCCACAGTTGTTGGGCGGCCTGCACGGCTACGAAATGGTGTTCTTCGGCCTGGTGCTGATGCTCACCATGATGTTCCTGCCCAAGGGCCTGGTGCCCTCCATCGCGCTGCGGCTGCGCAGGAAGGCCTGACATGCTCGAAGTGAAGAACCTCTGCAAGTCCTTCGGTGGCGTGCACGCCATGCAGGACGTGAGCTTCAGCGTGCGCGGCGGCTCGGTGCATTCGGTGATCGGCCCCAACGGCGCGGGCAAGACCACGCTGTTCAACCTGATCAGCGGCGTGTACGAACCCACGCGCGGCGAGATCCTGCTCGACGGAGAGAACGTCGCCGGCCTCGCCCCCGACCAGCTGGCGCGCCGCGGCATGAGCCGCACCTTCCAGAACCTGCAGATCTGCATGAACATGACGGCCTGCGAGAACGTGATGCTCGGCGCCCATCTGCACACGCGCAGCTCGCTGCTGGGCAGCATGACGGGCGCCACGCGCCGTGCCGACGCCGCGCTGCGCGAGGAGGCGCTACGGCTCATCGACTACGTGGGCGTCGGTCACCACGCCCACGCGCACGCCACGCAGCTGTCTTTCGGGCTGCTCAAGCGGCTGGAGATTGCGCGGGCGCTGGCGAGCAAGCCGCGCCTTCTGCTGCTCGATGAACCGGCCGCCGGCCTGAACGACACCGAGACGCACGAGATCACCGAGCTCATCCGCGGCATCGCGGCCTCGGGCGTGACGGTGTTGCTGGTGGAACATGACATGAAGCTCGTGATGAACATCTCCGACCACCTGCTGGTGCTCGACTACGGCCGCAAGCTGGCCGAAGGCACGGCCGCCGAGGTGCGCGCCAATCCGCAGGTGATCGCTGCCTACCTAGGTACGGAAGCGGAGGCGGCATGAGCGGTACCGCACTGGAAGTACGCGGTCTCTTCGCGGGGTACGGCCGCATCGAGGCATTGCACGGCATCGACCTGCGCGTGGGGCAAGGCGAGCTGGTGGCGCTGGTCGGCGCCAATGGCGCGGGCAAGACGACGCTGCTGCGCGCGGTGTCCGGGCTCATCAGGGCCAGCGCCGGCAGCGTGACGCTGTTCGGCCGCGAGATAGGCCGCGACAGCGCCGACGCCCGCGTGCGCGCCGGGCTGGCGCAGGTGCTGGAAGGCCGGCAAGTCTTCGGCCCGCTCTCGATACAGGACAACCTGCTGCTGGGCGGCTACATCCGCCCCGAACGCCGCCAGCAGCGCATGGACGAGATGTACGCTCTGTTTCCGGTCCTGAAGGAGAAGCGCCTGCTCGCCGCCGGCACGCTCTCGGGCGGCCAGCAGCAGATGCTGGCCATCGCCCGCGCGCTGATGAGTGAGCCCAAGGTGCTGCTGCTCGACGAGCCATCGATGGGTCTGGCACCGCTGCTGGTGAAGGAGATCTTCGGCGTGATCGCACGACTGAAGGCACAGGGCATCCCGATCCTGCTGGTGGAGCAGAACGCGCACGCCGCGCTGTCGGTGGCCGACGTCGGCTATGTACTGGAAACCGGCGCCATCACGCTTGGCGGCCCGGCCGCGCAACTGCTGCGCGACGAACGGGTGAAGGCCGCCTACCTTGGACTTTGAAAGTCAAGCGAATGAATACTCTCTTCACCGACCCTGCCCTCCTGATCACCGACGTGCAGGCACGCGCGGTCAACGTGCCGCTCGAGCACCCTGTACGCACCAGCGTCGGCGTGGTGGCGACCGCGCCGCTGGTGCTGATCGACCTGTACACCAACCAGGGCGCCGTGGGCCGCGCCTACGTCTTCACCTACACTCCGTTGGCGTTGCGAGCCACGCGGCGGATGTTGTTGACGCTGGGTGGCGTGCTCAAGGGCCAGCCTCTTGCTCCCATTGACCTCGACCAGTTGCTCGCGCAGCGGCTGCGGTTGCTGGGCCGCACCGGCATCGCGCTCATGGCCAGCGCAGGCCTGGACATGGCGGCCTGGGACGCACTGGCCAAGGCGCATGGCGTCCCACTGGTGGAATTACTGGGTGGCACCCGCCGCGCGATACCGGCCTACGACAGCCACAGCATGGATGGCCGCGAGCTGGGCGTGGCGCGCGCCGGTCGCGCAATGACACAGGGCTTCCAGGCCATCAAGACGAAGATCGGCTACGCCACGCTGTCGGAGGACCTGGACATCGTTCGCGCGCTTCGCGGCGTGATTGGCGACGACACGCAGTTGCTGGTCGACTACAACCAGGGCCTGTCGGCCGTCGAAGCGGTGCGCCGCATCCGCGCGCTGGAAGACGAAGGCATCGGCTGGGTCGAGGAGCCGACGCTGCAGGAAGACTACGCCGCCCACGCACGCATCCGTGAACGGGTTCGCCTGCCGATCCAGATGGGCGAAAACTGGTGTGGTCCCGACGAGATGGCCAAGGCATTGCAAGCCGGCGCCTGCGACCTCGCCATGCCCGACGCGATGAAGATCGGTGGTGTGACCGGCTGGCTGCGCGCCGCGGCGCTGGCGCAGTCGCACGGCGTGCCGATGTCGAGCCACATCTTCCAGGAAGTCAGCGTGCACCTGCTGGCCGTCACGCCGACACGGCATCTGCTCGAGCGCATGGACCTCGCGGCGCCGGTGCTGGCGCAACCTCTGGCGTTTGCGAACGGCACGGCCATCGCCCCTGCGGAGCCCGGCACCGGCATCGCATGGAACGAGGATGCCGTGCGGCAGTACCTCGTGTAACCGTCCGCCGGGCGCTCAGAGCTTGCAGAGCGTCTGCACGATCTCGTCCACCAGCCAGCGGTGGGCGGCGCTGTACTCGTGGCGCGCATGCCAGTGGGCCTGCACCTGGAAGTCCGGCAGTGGCACGGGCAACGGCAGCGCCTTCAGCCCGCCCTGCAACACATAGAGGCTCGCTACGCGCGAAGGCAGCAGCACGAGTAAATCGCTCTGCGACAGCAGTTGCGGCAGCACCGTGAACTGCGGCACGCGCGCCACGATGTTGCGATTGATGCCGCGCTCGGCCAGCGCCTCCTCGATCAGGAAGTGACCCGAGCGCGGCGAAGACACCATCACATGCCGCGCCGACGAGAACTCCTTGAGGCTCATGCGCTCGCCAATGGTCGGATGGTTGGCCGACATCAGGCACACGTAGTGCTCGCGAAACAGCAACACGCTGTGCATGGGCGATGCGAGCGTCGGGATTTTGCCGATGGCCATGTCGAGCCGACCGACCGAGAGGTCTTCGCCCAATGCATCCGGGATCTGCACGACATCGATCTCGATGTGCGGTGCCGACTCCTGGAACTTACTCAACAGCGGGGGCACGAAATAGAGCACGCCGATGTCCGACATCGCGAGGCGAAAGCGCCGCGTCGAGCGCAGCGGATCGAAGGTGGTGTTCTGCTCGAGGGTGCTTTCGACGGAGGTCAGCGCATCCCGGTAGCGCAGGAACAGCTGTTCCGCCAAGCTGGTGGGCATCAAGCCGTCGGCTCCGCGCAAAAACAGGCGGTCGGCGTACACCTTGCGCAGCTTCGCGAGGCCGTAGCTGATGGTGGGCTGCGTGACGTCGAGCCGCTCCGCCGCCTGCGTCACGCTGCGCGTTTCATAGATCGCGACGAACACGCGAATGAGGTTGAGGTCCAGATGGCTCATGATTCTTGCCGGAGGCTGAATGTGCCACAGACAGGCGCATGTCAGACCACCAAGTGCGCTTCCAGGGTCCCACGCGGCAAGTCGCTGGCCAGCCCCGCCAGCGAGCATTCGCCATGGTCGATGGCCAGAATGTCGTCGGCCACGGCCAGCAGGAACTCCAGGTTCTGCTCGACGATGACGAACGCGGCGCCCTCGGCCTTGCGCGCACCGACCAGCCTCGCCATGCGCTCGATGTTCTCCGGCTGCACGCCCTCGGTGGGTTCGTCGAGGATGCTGAGCGGCGCGCGCAACCCGAGAGTGCGCGTGAAGGAGAGCAGCTTGCGCTCGCCGCCGCTGAGCGAACCGGCGCGCTGCTGCATGCGCTCGGCCAAGCGCGGAAACGCCTCGAGGCAGGCGGCGTAGCGCGCGCCGTCGCGGCCGCGCAGGTGCAGCCAGAGGTTCTCGCTCACGCTGAGATCTCCGAAGACCACGTCCTCCTGCGGCGCATAGGCCATGCCGGCGACCAGGCGCTGCTGCGGCGGCACGCGCGCCAGGTCGTGCCCGCCGAGCGTGACCCTGCCTCGCTGCAGCGGAAGAAAACCGCTCAATGCGCGCATGAGCGTCGTCTTGCCCACGCCGTTGCGGCCCAACACGCCGAGCACACGCCCCGCGCCCACAGCCCCTGTCAGGCCGCGCAGCACCATGGTGTCACCGTAGCCGCAAACCACGTCCTCAAAGGCCATCAGCGCCGTGCTCATTTGCGCGCCCCCGCATAGACCGCCCGCACGGCGGGATCGGCCTGGATCTGCGCCAACCGGCCGCGCGCCAGCAGCTTGCCCTGGTGCAGCACGTACACATCACCGCCGATGGCGGCCACTGCGCTGATGTCGTGCTCGATGACCAGCGCTGCCGCGCCCAGACGCCCGGTCGCGGTCTTGATCGCCTCAATCATGTGGTGCGTCTCCGCGGGCGACAGGCCGGCGCACGGCTCGTCGAGCAGCACCAGGCGCGGTTGCGGCAGCATGGTCATCACGAACTCGAGCGCCTGGCGCTCCCCTTGCGAAAGACTGCCGGCCGCCGCCCCGAGCTGCTTGCCGAGCGCGGGAAAGAGCGCGAGCAACTCGCCGCGCAGCGCGCTGTCCCAGCCCAGCGGGGCCTTCTGCAGCGAAGCGGCGGGACGCAGGCGGCCCGCCCACAGGGCAATGTCGAGGTTCTGACTCACGCTCAGGCCCGGGAACACGGACGGGATTTGCAGCTTGCGCCCCACGCCCTGCCGGGCCATGCGCCAGGCGCTGGCACCGGACACGTCGGCTCCGTCCAGCCAGATGCGTCCGGCGCGCAGTGGAAGGCGGCCGGTCATCACATTGAAGGCCGAGGTCTTGCCCGCGCCGTTCGGTCCGATCACGCAGCGCAGGCCAGGGCCTTGCAGCTCGAACGTCAGGCCGTCGAGGATGCGCACGCCGCCTTGGGCGGACTCGACCTGCTCGAACGCGAGGCTCACGCCCGCACCCTGTGCCTTCACGTCCGGCGCGGGTGTCTTGTGCGCCTGCGGGACCTCTTCTGCACGTGCCGAGAACCGACCCCCAAGCCCGGCCAGGCCGTCGGGCAGAAACCGCACCACCGCGATGAAGATCACGCCGACCATCACCTCCCAGTAGGCGAAGTGATCGCGCAGTTCCGACGAGGCATAGCCGACGAACACCGCACCCAGCAGCGCCCCCAGCGGACTCGCCTTGCCGCCCACCGCGGCCCAGATGACGAACTCGGTGGACAGCACGAAACCCATCGTCAGGGGCGTCACGATGCCCTGGTGCATGGCGAACAGCGCGCCAGCCAGGGCCGCGAGCATCGCGGAGAACGCGAAGGCGACGGCCTTGATGCGGTCGGTGGCGTAGCCGAAGAGCTGCAGCCGCTCTTCGTTCTGCGCCAGCGCACTCCAAAGCAGTCCCAGCGGTCGCCGCAATACACCGGTCAGCAGCAGCGTGCTCCCCAGCGCACAGGCTGCGACGGCCCAGTAGAAGGTGCTGTAGCGCTCGGTGCCGGGTAGCTCGGGAATGTCAGCCATGCCGTTGAAGCCGCCCGTGACCGTACTCCACTGCTGCGCGGCGAGGAAGCCCAGCATCGTCATCGCCAGTGTGATGAGCGAGAAGAACGGCCCGCTGCGATGGCTGCGTGCGAACACCAGCCGGGCCGCACCGTAGGCCAGCGCGGCAGGCAGCAGCAACGCCAGCGGCAAGGCGGCGAACCAGGCGGGCTGCTGCTGCGCCGCCTTCAGCAAGCCGCCGGCCAGGTAGGCGCCCAGGCCGAAGAACAGCGCATGCCCCAGCGGCAAGAAGCCGAGCCTCCCCCAGCACAGCGCCACGCCCTGCGTAGCGATGCCGTAGATCAGGAACAGTGCGATCTGGTAGGCGACGAAATCGTTCGACACAAAGGGCAAGGCCAGCAGCCCCGCGCCGAACAGGCACGGCCCGGCAGCCGGCCTACGCCAGCTGCGCGTGGGTGCCTGCGGCACGGCAACACGCGGTGCGTCAACGGCGTCCAAAGAGTCCATTCGGTTTCAACCAGAGAAAGAGGATCGAGAGGATCAGCACCACCGCATAGCCGCTGGTCTGGCCCGCGATGCTGCTGACGACGGACTGCGTGCCGCCGATCACGCCCACGCCGCCGCCGAAGCCGCCGAGCGTGCCCAACCCGCCGACTACCAGCACGAAGAAGGAATCGAGCAGGTAGTCGACACCGATGCCGGGCTCGATGCGCACCAGCGGCGCCAGCAGCACGCCCGCCGCGCCAGCCAGCACCACGCCGATCACGAAGGTCTGCGAGGCCAAGCGGCGCGTGTCGATGCCCAGCGCCTGCGCGAGCACGGGGTTGCCAGTCATCGCCCGCACGCGCAGCCCCATGGTGCTGCGGCGGTACCAGAGCGCCAGGCAGACCATCAGCACTACCGCCAGTGCGATCAGCGCGAGGCGGTAGCCCGGGTACTGCACGCCGCCCAGGTCAATCGGCGCACTCAGCGTGCTCTCGATGTTGCGGTAGCCGCGCCCGTACACCGCCTCGACCGTCTTGCGCATGACCATCGCCAGGCCCCAGGTGGCCAGCAGCGTGTCGAAGGGCCGCGCGTACAACGGGCGGATCAACCAGCGTTCCACCGCATAGCCCAGCACGCCGCACACCAGCATGGCCAGCGGCATGGCCGTGGCGATCGGCCAGCCCCACGACTGCACGATGACGACTGCATAGGCGCCCAGCATCACGAACTCGCCATGCGCCATGTTCATCACGCCGAGCAGGCCGAACACCACCGCCAGCCCGAGCGTGGTGAGGCCCAGCGTCGCCAGCGCATAGGCTAGGTTCAGCGCGTACAGCAACCAGCTGGTGTCCATGGCGGCGTCATACCTTGCAGGTCTGGCCGGATGCGATGTGCGGGAAGGTCTTCACCACGCGAAAGCCCTTCTCACCCACGTCGGCGAGGTAGATATCCTGGTCGACGTGGCGCGCGTGCATGGTGACGGCGCCGCGCGGGCCGCTGTAGCTCGCGCCTTCACTGGCGGGCTCCATCTTCGCCACGTCGAGCGACTTGGCGCGCGCGGCAATGGCCTCCAGCATCAGGAAGCCTTCGTACACCGACTCGGCCAGGCCGTTGAGCGCCGGCGCCTGCGCGCCGAAGCGCTTGAAGTACGCGTCGGAAAAGGCCTTGGCCGCGGGCGTCTCGATGTTGGCGAAGTAGCCCGCGCTCGAATACAAATTGCGCGCATTGGCCAGGCCGATGCCGGCGAGCGTGTTCTCCTCGAGCAGCGAGCCCAGGCGAATCGCCTTGTCGGCCAGGCCGAAGCTGGCGAAAGCCTTGTTGAAGGTGACGGACGCGCCACCCACCAGCGACACCAGCACCGCGTCGGCCCCGCTGTCGCGGATGCGCGCCAGGCTGGAGTCGAAGTTGTCGGCAGTGAACGGCAGGTACTCGTCGCCGACGACTTGCGCGCCGGTCCGGGCGATATATCCCTTGGCCGCGGCGTTGGTGTTTCGGCCCCAGATGTAGTCGTTGCCGATCATGTACCACCTCTTCGGCTTGCGTTCCGACGCCAGCCAGGGGATCACCGGCGCGAGCTGCTGCGCGGGGGTTTCGCCGTTCACGTAGGTGCCGCGCGCACATTCGCCGCCTTCGTACACAGGCGTGTAGAAGTAAGGCACCTGGCCCTTGAAGAGCCCTACCAGCGCGCCGCGCACCGCGCTGTCGTGCATGCCGATCACAACCTGTGCACCCTGCCCTTTCCAGAGCTTAAGCGCGGTCTGCGACGCTTCGGCGGGCGGTAGCCCGGCGTCACCGAAGAGCGCGTTGATGCTGCGGCCGAGCACGCCGCCGCGGGCGTTGATGGTTTGCACGGCGAGCTCGGCGCAGGCCTTGGCCGAAGGGCCGAAGAGTCCCGCCGGTCCGCTCATCGGAAGCATGACAGCCACGTTGAGCGGCGACGCCGCGCGCACGACCGCAGAACTGGCGGCCGCTGCAGCCGCAATGCCGTGAAGAAAGATACGACGGTCCATGAGAGCTCCTGGTGTGAAAATGAAAGACGACGGGCCGGCGCGCTCAGCGCTGCCAGGGCGCTGTAGGCAGTGCGGGCAACACCGCCTCGATAGCAGCGGCCAGCGCCAGCAGGCCACGGTCGCTGCCTGCCGGACCGTCGAGTGCCAACCCCACGGGCAATCCGCCTGCCAGGCCTGCGGGCAGGGTCACGCCGGGGATGCCAGCGTTGCTGCCCGGATCGGTGTTGCGAATGAAAGTGGCGAAAGTCGGGCACTCTTGGCCGTCGAGCAGCACCGTGACGTCTCGTCCGATCGGTGCGGCGGTCAGCGGCGTGGTGGGGAACAGCAGCGCCCTCACGCCGTGCCCGGCAAACGCTTCGGCATAGACGGCCTGCAGCGCGCGGCGCGCCTGCAGCGCCTGCCGGTAGGCGGCCTCGGGCACGGCGCCATCGCCCAGCAGCGGCTGCACGATGGCGGCCACGTCGGGACTGCCGATGGCATCGACCAGTCGATGCAGGTCAAGGCCGCGCTGCGCGTAGTGCAGGTAGTCGCCCATGTCCCTGACGAACTCGTAGAGAGCAATCGGGAATCCGGCCGCTTCGTTGAATCCGGCCAGCGCTGGCAGCGGCACCTCGACCAGTTGCGCACCCGCGGCGCGCACGCGGTCGACCGCGCTCTGCACCACCTGGCGCACGCTGGGTTCGAGGCCGTCCCAGAAGCCCGGCCCCGGAACGCCCAGACGCACGCCCTGCAGCGACACAGGTGCGAGCGGCTGCGGGTTGCCCGCGAGCACGCTGTCGAGCAACGCACAGTCCTCGACGCAGCGCGCAATGGGCCCGGCCGTGTCGCGGGTGAGGGAGATGGGCGCGATACCCCGGCCCGGCACACGACCCGTCGTCGGGCGCAGGCCGGTCACGCCGCACAGCGCAGCAGGCACGCGTACCGACCCGCCGGTGTCCGTGCCGATGGCCGCGGGCACCAGCCCCGCCGCCACCACCACGCCGGAGCCGCCGCTGCTGCCGCCCGGGATGCGCGCCGGGTCCCAGGGGTTTCGGGCGGCGCCGGTGACGCTGTTGTTGGTGGTGATGCCCATGGCCAGCTCATGCATGTTGGCCTTGCCCGCAATCAGCGCACCGGCTTCGCGCAGCCGCCGCACCACTTCGGCGTCCTGCGGCGGATGGACGCCCAGAAGCGCGCGCGTTCCTGCGGAGCTGGGCAACGCCACCGCATCGATGTTGTCCTTCAACGCCACCGGCACACCCAGCAGAGGCAGATCCTCGCCCGCCGCGATGCGCGCATCCGCCGCCCTGGCCTGGGCACGCAGCCCTTCAGGATCGAAGGCGATGTAGCCGTTGAGCGAGGCATGGGTCTCGGTGCGTTCGATCAGCGCATCGACCACGTCCACGCTTCGAAGCGAACGTGCCTGGAAGCCGCGTCTCAGGTCAGCGACGCCAAGTTGTGTGAGGTTCATGTGAGTTCCCGTAACGATTCTCCGAATCCTAGAAATCGCCCAGACGTCCCACACCTAGCACGATCGATAGGGGTCCGACAGAGCCTACGGGTCGGCCCCGATTCGCGCGCCGTCGACCGGGGCTAGCATGGCCTGTCAACAAGTTTGCACGGTCTTTGCTTGACCGACGCCATGCACCTTTCCACGGGACAGACTCGCGCACTGGGCGACGTCATGCGTTTGCTGGCCGAAGCCACCGACGCTGACGCGCTGCGCAACGACCTGGCGCTGCCCATGCTCGACCTGCTGAGAGCGGACAACTACGTGTCCTTTACCTGGGACGCCGCCCAGCAACGATTCGCGCGCGCAAAGGCGCTGAACATGTCCCTGGAGAACCTGCGCAGCTGGGACGAGTACTACCGCTTCATCGACCCGCTCACCTTTCCGATGATGGCGCGGCGCCATCCGACACTGGCCACGCAGATCCTCTGCCAGCAGGACCTGTCGCGCACCGAATTCTTCAACGATTTCCTCAAGCGCGACCGCATGCACTGGGGCGTGAACGTCTACGTCTTTGCCGATGGGGAATGCACCGGCGACATGCGCATCTGGCGCCATCGGGAGCGCGGCAACTTCGATGCCAATGAGATCGAGGCGCTGCGCCTGGTCGAGCCCGCCTTTGCGGCTGCGCTCGCGCGCTTTCGCTGGGAGGCGACGCCGGCCTCGTTAACCCCTGCGTATGAAGGCGTGAGCGAATTGCTGCAGCGCAAGTCCACGCTGAGTCAACGCGAAGCCGAGGCCGCGGCGCTCATTGTCTCGGGATGCCCCGACAAGCTCATTGCCAAGCGCATGGAAGTGGGGCTCCCTACCGTCCGCTTCCATCTCACCAATGCGTTTCGCAAGCTGCGTGTAGACAACCGGACTCAGCTCGCCGCTCGGGTGCAGGCGCTGGTCAACGCCGAGCTTTCATCCACTGGGCACGCAATGACGGCACATCACACGCACATGCTCGCCGCGTCTGCCGTTGCAGCATCGGACATGTCAGCTTTGAATTGAGTCTGCGGATTTCCAGGATGCACTCTCATTCAGGCCTTGGCGAGCTTCGCCGCAGCTTCAGCGACGACGTGATGCCCTGTCGCGTTCGAATTCAGAAACCGCACGAAGCAATCGAGCGCGCTGCTTCGCTCCCGCAACGGCAAAAGCACCCCAATATCACCGAACGCGCGCGGTGAGTTCCAGCGCAGTTCTGCGAGATGGCCCCCATCCAGCAGATGCTGGATGACACTGGTCGGCAACAACGAGAGCAGACCTTTCTTTTTTGCCAACAACGTCCACACCATGGTGGGTGAGGTGGTCAGCACACTGAAGATCTTCGGCGGCTGCGGCGAACGGGCAAAGAGCTCGTCAAACGCGGCTCGTGCAGCGACCGAACTGGGCGTCACGAGCCAGGTCGCGGCCTCCAGGTCAGCCAGCGAGATGGATCGCTTGCGCACCAGCGGGTGGTCCGGGGCTGCCACGACCGCAAACCTGTCGTGCTGCAGCGCGATGAACTCCCAGCCTTCTGCAAGCACTTCCGGCGCCCGGCAGATGAAACAGTCGGCGTCCCCATCGGTCAGCAACGAGGACTGGCGAGTGGCATCAGCCTCCTGCAACTGAACGAGAATTTCGGGATGGGCGCTGGCAAACCCGGGCAGCGCATTCCCGAGCAAGCTGCCGATGCCTGCGGCGATTGCCGCCACCCTCACAACCGAGCTCGCGCGGCTCGTGATTGCCAGGGTCTGCGTCGCGGCTTCGTCCACCAGTGCCAGAGCCCGCCTTGCCAACGGTAACAACGCCCGCCCCAACGTCGTCGGCGACATCCCCTTCGAATGACGCAGAAACAGCGGACTTCCCAGCAGGGCCTCGAGGTCGCCGAGGACCTGCGTCGCCGTTGGCTGCGCCATGCCGATGGCTTCGGCGGCCCGCTTTACCGATCCCAGATCACCGACCGTGACAAATACCTCCAGGTGGCGCATTCGGGCGCGGCTCAGCAGTCGGTTGCGCAGAACTGTGGCGGTCGGAGTCATCGAGTACAGGTGAGTGTTGTCAACGATGATGGTATTGGCAAAGCCGATAGCGATGGCAAAAATTCGATTGGAAGTCTATTGCGACGCTGGACAAACTCCAGCTCATACATCACAAGATTGGAGACACAACCTTGGCCTATCCCCTGCCCTGCCGGCGCCTGATCGCGCCCTTCTTCATGGCCGCGCTGATCGGTCCGGCCCTTGCGCAGTCCTACCCTGACAAGCCAGTCACGCTGGTGGTGCCCTATCCGGCAGGCGCCGCGGTAGACCGGGTGGCGCGCGGACTCTCGCTCGAACTGGGAAAACGCCTGGGTCAGAGCGTGATCGTCGAGAACGTGGCGGGCGCATCAGGCACCCTGGCGGGCAAGAGAGTACTGCGCGCACAGCCCGACGGCTACACCTTGCTGATCGGCACGGTGAATGAACTGGTGGTCGCACCGCCAGTGCTGAAGGCCGGCTACTCGACAAAGGATTTCACACCCGTCGCCAGGATCTCGAACAACTCCACGGTGCTAGTCGCACATCCGTCGTTCGGTGCGAACAACATCGACGAATTGATCCAACTCGCCAAGAAGAGCCAAGAACCATTGCTCTCGGGGGCGACCGGCACCGCAACGATGCAGACCTTCGGCGGGACAATGCTCGCCGACGCGGGTGGATTCAAGATCAATCACATCGTCTACAAGGGCGGCGCGCCGCTGCTCAACGATCTCGTCGCGGGACAGGTGCAGATCGGCACCATCGCGCTGACTTCGGCGCTGCCGTTCATCCGTGACGGCAAGCTCAAGGCACTTGGCATCATCTCGACGCATCGCGATCCAACGGCCCTCGCAATTCCGACGGTCAACGAAGGCAAGCTCGTCAAGGGTGTCGAGGCAGACCTGTGGACGGGGCTGCTGGGCCCAGCGAACATGCCACCGGCCGTGGTCGCGCGGTTGTCTGGCGTTCTCAGCGAGATCATGGCGAGTCCGGCCTATCGCGATGCCGAATTCAAGTCTGGCAGCGTGGTTGCCGATTTCGCGGATCCGGGCGCGTTCCGTCAGTTTCTGATCAAGGAGGAAGACCGGCTGCGACCGCTCCTCGCCCACGTCAAGCCGGAGTAGGAAATGGACCTGTCAGCAGTGCCGCTGCGGCGCATCGAGATTCATTGTGGCATCGAGATTCACTACGTCGAGGCCGGAACAGGTAGCCCGCTGGTCTTCGTGCACGGGGGCATGGGTGATTGGCAATCCTGGGCACCGCAGTGGCCAGCATTCGCGCCGCATTTCCGTTGCTTCAGCTACAGCCGGCGCTTCAGCTCGCCCAATCGGAATCGGCTGGATCGAAAAGATCATTCGGTCTTTGCCGAGGCCGACGATCTCAGTGCCTTGATCGATGCCTGGGAAGCAGCGCCGGCAATCCTGGTCGGGACATCCTATGGCGCCTACACGGCGTTGGCGCTTGCCCTGCACGCGCCGGACAAGGTTCGCGCGTTGGTGCTGACCGAACCGCCCGTGCTGCCTTTCGCGGACCGGGTTTCAGGGGGGCGCGCAGCGCGCGAACATTTCGAGCGCGAAGTCCTCCGCCCATCCGACGCGGCGTTCGCGAGCGGGCAGACTGAACTCGCCATCGGCATTCTCACCGGAGGAATCAATGGCGCGGACAGCCAGGAGGCGATGTCGGCCACGGGGCTCGCCAAGCGGCTTCGCAACTCGGAAGCCATGAGGGCCCTGGCGCTTTCGGACAATGCCTATCCAGCGTTAGACCTTCGAGCGCTGGCGGCGCTGAAAGTACCGACCCTGTTGATGCGCGGCGCCAACACCGAGGCCGTTCATCGCGCAACGTTTGAATCGCTGGCGGAATTGATGCCGCGCGCAGAAACGGCTGAAGTGCGCGATGCGGGGCATGGCGTCCACCGCGACAACCCTGGGCTCTTCAACGAGATCGTGCTCCACTTTCTTTGTGAAATCGGCAGCAACCAAGCGCCCTGGAGTCCCGTCTGAGCGATGCGTCCGCAGTTGCGGCTGCTTTGAGATGAGTTTGCCGACCTCCACGGAGCACACTCATTCAATCCTTCGTGAGTTCGGCCGCAGCTTCGTTGATGAGCGCCGAGACCTCACCCGGCTTGGACGCCAGTGAGGCATGACTCGCCGCCAGAGTGATCGTCTTGCGTGCGTTGATCCGAGCGGCCATCTTCTTCTGGTTTTCCGGATGGATCATCCGGTCCTCGCTGGAGATCTGGTACCAGCTCGGCTTCTTCTTCCATGCCGGCACGCTCACGGGGTCGCCGAAGGTGCTGGCCAGCGGCGCCCTCTGCCCCACCGCCATCACCAGGGCCTCGTCTGCGGTCAGGTCCTGGCAGAAGCTCTCATGGAACTTGTCGTACTTCGCCCAGAGGTAGCCATCGCTGTCAGGCGCGAGGTTGGCAATTGCCGCCGGCGGCATGGCTTGACTGATGCTGCCGGCGCTTTCGCCGGCATCCGGCGCGAAGGCTGCGATATAGACGAGGCCGACCACATTGGGCATATCGCCCACCTCGCTGATCACCGCACCACCGTACGAATGTCCAACCAGCAGCACCGGGCCGGGTTGCTGCGCGACCATCTTGCGCGTGCGCTCGGCGTCGTCGGGCAGCGAAGTCAGCGGCAGCTCGACGGCGCGCAGCCTGGTATGGCCCAGGCGAGAAAGCTCGACGATGACCTTGCCCCAGTGCGCCGAGCCTCCCCAGAAACCATGCACCAGAACAATTGTGGGCTTGTCATTCATGGACTAACTTCTCTTTCATTGAGGATTACATGCCAGTAGATACCTGTGTGACAGATGGCACGGGAATTCTGATGCTCGTCCTTTCGGTCGAATAGTTCAGATTCAAGCACGGTGTCAGCAGGACTCGCAAGCCTTATGGTCGATGTCTCTCATAGATTCCATCGATATGCCGGGAGTACATGAGTGAAACCGATACAAGAGACGGTGCAGTCAATGAACCGACCTTCATCACCAATCGGTCCCTGGGCAGCAGGCACCTTCACGGCTTATCGAAGCACGGCGCCAGCAAGGAACATCTCCACGGCACGCCGAACCATCGCATGGATCTGGTCCGTTGACAGTGGCGGAGGATCGGCCTGAAACAGCCGAACCTGGGTCTCCGCCGTTACCAATGCCGAGAACTGCATCGCAGTCACGACGGGGTCCGCACGCCGCAACTCGCCGTATTCCATCGCAGTTGCCATGAGCCCGGCGAGCGTCTGGATGAATTCGGTCGGCCCTGATTCATAGAACAACTGCCCCACGTTGGAGTGTCCGGCTTCGGCGATGACCATCCGGTAGACCGCGAGCGCATCGGCATCGTTGCTCAGCACGGACAGCATCCGCTCGCCGAAGCTCGTCAACAGCGACTCAAGCGTGGCGTCACCACCCACCTCGAGCAACTCCGTCGGGCTTGCCGCCAGGTGCGATGTGGCGACGCTCTGCACCACCGCCATGAAGAGTTTCTCCTTCGAAGGAAAGTACCCGTAGAGCGTGGCCTTCGACCCGCCCAGGCGCTTGGCAAGCTCATTCATCGATGCTCGTTCGTACCCCTGCTCCCTGAACAGTTCCAGCGCTACCTCAAGGATGGCGTTGCGCCGCATCTCCGTTCTTACCTTCATCAAGTCTCCTTCGAAAGAATACCCAACTGTACATTTTTCTTGACAACGTGGATTTCAAAAATCAATAATGAACCGTAACGTACAGTTGTGATTTGATCTTCTACGACCCCACCGGCCAAGGAATCCATGCCCGCTCTTCCCAAAATTTCAACGGCCGCCACGCTCGCAGCCTGCCTGGCCCTGGGTGCGTGCAGCAGCACGCAGCCCATTCCCTACGCGGGCATTCCGTCGTCCAACCAGTTGCGCCCCAGCCTGAACGACGACTCCGGCCGCATCCCGTTCGAATACAAGACCCAGGTCGACTGGCGCAGGTATTCGGCCTTCGTCCTCGATCCGGTCGCCATCTATCGCGGCAGCGACGCCCAGTTCGACGATGTGTCGGAAGACGACAAGGCATTCCTCGCCCGCAACATGCGGGACCAGTTCGCCGAGAAGCTGAACGCCCGCTTCAGAGGTGCTCCAGGCCGCAATGCCAGTGCATTGCGGATCAAGCTGACGCTCACCGGCGCGAAGACGAACACGGCCGTGCTCAGCACCTTCTCCCGATTCGACCTCATGGGCGGCCCCTACAACGCCGTGCAGGCCGTCCGCGGCAGGGAAGGCGCCATGACGGGATCCGTCAGCTTCGCCGTTGAGATCTACGACGCCTCGACCAATGAGTTGCTTGGCGCCTATGTCGCCAAGCAGTACCCCAATGCATGGAATCTCAAAGCCGGCATCGGTGCGAGAAGCGCGTCCATCGTCGGCATCGAAAAAGGCGCCGACCAGCTGGTCGCCTACCTGCAGTGATGCGGGCCTCGAGGATCGACCACATGAACGCCGTGCACGTGATACGTCAGGCCGCCGGGGCAATGAGGAAGGCGCTCGCGCGGCGACTGCGCAGGTCCTGCATCAAGCTTCAGTGCGCCTTCGCGAGGGCCGCCCGATCCAGGCGCGGCATCTTCCACGCCAAATGAATCATCACCCACCGCAGGAGCACTCCATGACCTTCACCCGGAATTTCCGCCTCGCATGCATGGCCGCCTGCCTTGCGCTCGCCTTCAACGCGAAGGCCGAGCTCTTCACCTCCCTGGCTTCCAGCGCCGGCTCTGCCTCCAGTGGCAGCGCGTCCGCATCGCTGCGCGGTTCGAGCAAGAGTTCGTTCGACGGCGACAAGGTGGCCGAAGGCGACTACCGCATCACCGAGGTCGCGCAGGCCACCGACCGCGCCGGCTTCACACGCGTCGCGATGCAAAGCGACGATACGCAGCAGCGCATCGTGCTCGAGTTGCCGCAAGCCACTTTCGCGAAGGAACGCCTGGGCCCAGGCGACCTCGTGCATGCACAACCGCGAGCGTACGGAACGGCATTCGCTCGCAGCGACAACCGCCAGGCGTTCTACCTGGTGCTCGCCGATGATTTGTACGGGGAGCTGGCCGCCCGCCCCGTCAGCCTTTGAGCGTCGTGCGCCGGCTCGCGCTTGGGTTCGCGGCAGTTCTCGCTCTCGCCTGTGGCACGGCGCAAGCGGCATCCGGCGGGACGGGACCACTGGCTTCCTCGCAGTTCTGCGATCACACGAAGCCGTTGACCGCAGACCAGCAGGACCGGCTGCTGCGTCTTGCCGCCGTTGTGCGCGACGAGCTCTCCGCCTCCGGCGACGGTGCCGTGCTGATCAGCCGTTCCGGGCTCGATCTTTCACGATTTCGCATCCGGTACTCCCACGCCGCCATCGCGTGGCGGGACGAGAACGACGGCTGGTCTGCCCGCCAGCTGTACTACGCCTGCGATGAAGGTCGCCCGCGGATCTACGACCAGGGCCTGACGGGGTTCGTGATGGGCATCGACGATCCCACGCTGAGCTACATCTCGATCGTGCGACTCCCCGCTGATGCGGCTCAAACGCTGCGGCGCGCGGCGCTCGACAGGCCGCGCGCGCTGCACCTGCTGGGCGCGACCTACAGCGCCAATGCCTATCCGTTCAGCCTGCGCTACCAGAACTGCAACCAGTGGGTCATGGAGATGCTCGCCGTCGCGTGGGGCAATCTGGCCGACGGAGATGACCTGCGCGGACACGCCCAGAACTGGCTGCGGCAGGCGCCCTACGAACCCGAACCGGTCGACGTCGGCTCGCATGCGCTGATTTTTGCGTCGAGCTTCGTGCCACTTTTGCATTTGGACGACCACCCGGAAGACGACATCTATGCGCTGAAGCTGCGCGTCAGCATGCCCTCGACCGTCGAGACCTTTGTGCGCGAGCAACTGCCCGGGAGCGAGCGCATTGAGCTGTGCCATGACGGCAAACAGGTCGTCGTGCACCGCGGCTGGACATCCATCGCCGATGGCTGCCGGCCAGGCGACGGCGATCGTGTCTTGCAGTTCGACTAGCACGCACCCACACCTTGCAGACGAAGGAAACACAAATGCGCCCGTCGATGCACACCACGATTCGCGCCGCCGCCTTCGCCTTGGCAGGCTGTACGGGGGCGCAATCGCGCCCTTGTCCCGACTCCCGGTCGACCGAAGAGGACCAGGGGGCACTGGCTCGGCACATGGACGCCCGGTTCGGCGACAAGCTCAACGCAAGATTCGACTTGGTGGCGCACCGGGATACCTCCAGGGCCGGCATCGACAAGGCCGCCGACAACCTGGCTGCCCATCTGGCGTGAGCCGCCACCGCATCCGAATGTCCTCGCTGATTTGGCTTGTCCCGGTGGTCGCGGCATTGATCAGTATCACTCTGGTCGCTCAGGTTCTGCTCGAGCGTGGCCCCACGGTCGAGGTGAGCTTCAGAACGGCCGAAGGCCTGGAGGCCGGCAAGACGGTCGTGAAGTACAAGGACGTACAGATTGGCGTGGTGCGCAGCCTGCGTCTGGCCCAAGACCGCTCGCACGTGCGCGTGGTGCTGCAGCTCAACCAGGATGCCCAGGGCTTCGCTGCGCGGGGCACGCGGTTCTGGGTGGTACGGCCGCGACTCGACATCACGGGCATTTCAGGCCTGGGCACCTTGCTGTCCGGCGCCTACATCGGCGCCGATGCGGGGACGTCGGGCGAGAACAGCAAGATGTTCATTGGCCTCGAGGCGTCTCCCGTCGTGGCGTACGACGCGTCCGGCACGCAGTTTCTGCTGCGTGCCGAGGATGCGGGCTCGCTCGGTGTGGGCTCGGCGGTGTTCTTCCGACGCATCAAGGTTGGCCAGGTCGCCGCATATGAACTCGACCGCGACGGCCGTGGCGTCTTGTTGCGGATTTTCGTGAACGCCCCCTACGACACCTTCATCGGGGTCAACACGCGCTTCTGGCATGCCAGCGGGTTCGACCTGCGCCTCAGCTCGAGCGGCGCGACGCTGCACACCCAGTCGCTCACGTCCATTCTTCTCGGGGGCATCGCCTTTGGCGAACCGGACAACGCCCGCGGACCGGCGGCCCCCGAGGGCACCGTCTTCACGCTGGCCGGTGACGAATCGACTGCCATGAAGACTCCGGACGGCCCGGCGCAGACCCTGCTGCTCTACTTCGACCAGTCTCTGCGCGGCCTGTCGCCGGGCGCGGCGGTGGACTTTCGCGGTGTCGTGATCGGCGAGGTGAAGGCCATCGGCGCCGAATTCGATCAAAACCGGCGCGAGTTCCGCATGCCGGTGCTCGTGCGGATCTATCCGGGCCGCCTGCGCCCCGACATGGCCGAACCCGGCCCCGGGCCAGCGCACGAGCAGCAGGACGTCAAGCGCGTGTTGATCAACAAGGGGCTGCGCGCGCAACTTCGCAGCGCAAATCTGCTGACCGGCCAGCTGTATGTGGCGCTCGACTTCTTCCCGAAAGCGCCGGCTGTCGCGATCGATGTGGCCAGGGAACCGCTCGAGCTGCCGACCATCCCCAACGGCCTCGATACGCTGCAGTCGCAGGCCGAAGAAATCGTGACCAAGGTCAACAAAGTGCCTTTCGAGCAGATCGGCAAGGACCTGCGCGCCACGCTCGCGAGCCTCGACAAGACGCTGAACAGTGCAGAGCGGTTGACGACGACGCTGAAGAACGACGTGGCGCCTGAAGTCATCGCGGCAATGAAGGACGCGCGCAAAACCATGAACGAGGTCGAACGCACGCTCGCGCAGGGCTCGCCACTGCAGCAGGACGCCCGACAGACGCTGCAGGAACTCACGCACACCGCCGCGTCGGTGCGCGTGCTCACCGACTACCTTGAACGCCATCCCGAGTCGCTTCTGCGCGGCAAGCCGAACGACAGGAAATGAAATACCTCTCCAGCTTTGCAATCGCACACGCTGCGGTGCTCGCGCTCGTGGTTGGCGTCTTTCTGATCGACGGCTGCATGAACAGGACCGATCACCGCTGCACGCTGACGGCGCCGGATGTTCCGTCGGCGCTGTCTTCAACACTTCTCGACGCCCAACGGAGCGCGCCGATGAAAGGGAACGCCTGCTGATGAACATCCTTCTTCTTGGGGCCGAAAATCAAATGCGCAGCAAGCTCGGCAGTGCGCTCTGGCGATCCGGCTTTGCGGTCGATGTGGCCGACCCCGCCACCGCCGGATCGCAGCTTTCGACCGGCAAGCCGTATGCAATGATTCTTCTCGATGTTGCACCGCTGGAAGTTACTCAAGCGACGATAGATTCTGTTCGACGCACGAGCAGCGCCCCCTTGCTGGTGCTGACAGGGCGAGACCGGCCGGAGGGCCGCGTCGAAGAACTTGCGCCAGGTGCCACCGAGTACCTGGCCGGGCCCTACGCCATGGACGATTTGCTGACCCGCGCCTGGGCCCTGACGTCCCGCGACGAGAGTCCGGACGCCGCCTTGCTCCGTCTGGCGGACTTGGCCATCGACCGCAAGCGCGGCAAGGCAATTCGTCGAGGCATGGACCTGAGTCTCAGTGCCACGCTGTTCGAGCTTCTGGATGTATTGATGGCCCATCGAGGGCATGTGATGTCACGCGCAAGGCTTATCCACGCCGTCTGGGGATCACGTGCCACTCATCAACACGACAACCTGGTCACGCTCGCCATCCTGAGACTTCGCCAACGGCTGGATGATCCATTTGATCTGAAGCTGATTCATACAGTGCACCGCCAAGGGTACGTTCTGGAAATTCGCAACGACCACTATCTTGGATCTGGCTGAGTGCTGGACGTTTATCCGACAAGGAAACCCCATGAAAAAACTCGTACTTCTATTTGTAATCTCAGCGGTCCTTTCCGGTTGTGTGGTCGTGCCATCCGAACGGGATCGTCCCCCACCAGCACGGCGCGGTCACGGTGACCGCGATCGCGATCGCGATCGCGATGGTGACGGTATTCCCGACAGCTACGATCGCGCACCGAACAACCCCTATCGCTGACGCGTTCGGACATGGCTTTCAGAGATTGCGCGAAATCGACGTGATGTGGCGCCCTGAGCACGGCATCACGTCGACCTTCAGCAACTACACGGTCGCCCCCGAGATCTCGCTGGCCAAGATCCGCGAAGACGCGCCCTTCGACGAGGTCTGCTACATCGGCTGCGGCGTTACCACCGGCATCGGCGCGGTGATCTTCACGGCCAAGGTGGAAGCCGGCGCCAACGTGGTGGTGTTCGGCCTCGGCGGCATCGGCCTGAACGTGATCCAGGGCGCCAAGATGGTGGGCGCCGACAAGATCATCGGCGTCGACCTGAACCCCGAGCGCGAGGCCATGGCCCGCAAGTTCGGCATGACGCACTTCATCAACCCCAAGGACACCGAGAACGTGGTCGATGCCATCGTGCAGCTGACCGACGGCGGCGCCGACTACAGCTTCGAGTGCATCGGCAACACCAAGGTGATGCGCCAGGCGCTCGAATGCACGCACAAGGGCTGGGGCCGCAGCATCATCATCGGTGTGGCCGAAGCCGGTGCCGAGATCAGTACGCGGCCGTTCCAGCTGGTCACCGGCCGCAAGTGGGAAGGCTCGGCCTTCGGCGGCGCACGCGGCCGCACCGACGTGCCGAAGATTGTCGACTGGTACATGGAAGGCAAGATCAACATCGACGACCTGATCACGCACACCATGCCGCTGGAGGACATCAACAAGGGCTTTGATCTGCTTTGATCTGATGAAGCGCGGCGAGTCGATTCGCGGCGTGGTGCTGTACTGAGCGATGAGTTTCACGCTCGTCTCGGAGCACGTCTGCCATGGCGGCGTTCAGCGCTTCTATGAGCACGTGTCATTCACCATCGGCCTGTCGATGCGTTTCTCGGTCTTCTTGCCGCAGGCCTGCGCACTCGAGAAGGTTCCTGCGCTGCTCTACCTGGCCGGCCCGACCTGCACGGAAGAGACCGGATTTCTCGCCCGAGGAGTACTTCGAAAAGTTCCTGAAATCTTCGCCGGAGGAGCTGCTGCGTGACTGGACAGCCCAGATTCATCGCAATGCAGAGATCGCAAGGGACAAGTATCTATGGGTCCGTCGGAGTATCGGCTGGGCCTTTGGCTCTGCCGCGCCATGGATTCTCGCTGTCGGGATGCTGGTAAAGATCTAGCCGCCTCTGATGCTCGTGCGATGAACGAAGGAAGGCCGGCCATCGAGACATTTCCAGTCATTGTTCATTGCGCTAAGGGCGCTGAGGCAAAACGGGCATTCCCTGCGGTGGCGAGTCGCCAACTGCGCTGGGTGGCTCTATGAACAGAGGCAGGTAGCCATCGGCAGCGTCTCGCCATGCTGACGTCAGCTGGGTCGTCGATCTCCAGATTCGTTTTCCATCTGATTGCTAGGTTTTATTGCAAGGTCATTGCTAGATGTTCGGGCGGATCTACCCAGTGGCGCGGAATGGTGTAAGCCGCGTGACTGGCTTAGGCGACAAGGCCCCGGGACCGCAGTTCGGCACAACTTCATCGCCGATGACCGCACTATGGCGCGCACGACAGGGACGACAAATCGACTCTCAAACGCGGACCTATGCTTCATTTCAGCCCGAGGTATCGCAGCAAACCTTTTAGCAAGTGCCGCGATTTGTGATCCGAGCTTGTTCACCCGCGGGAAACACCCCAAAACCAGTGGACCAATTATAAAAAATTCCCGTAAATCGGATATCTATCAAAAATTGATATCTCTCTAAGCAAAGAAATTCCCACATATATTATCAAACTAGGTTTGATTCCGGCCAGACGCCGCACTCACTCCACCGTCACGCTCTTCGCCAGGTTGCGCGGCTTGTCCACGTCCGTCCCCCGCGCACACGCCGTGTGATACGCGAGCAGCTGCAGCGGCACGACGTGCAGGATCGGCGAGAGCGCGCCGTAGTGCTCCGGCATGCGGATCACGTGCAGCCCTTCGCTGCTCGTGATCTTCGTGTCGCCGTCGGCCAGCACGTAGAGCACGCCGCCGCGTGCGCGCACTTCCTGCAGGTTGCTCTTGAGCTTTTCGAGCAGCGCATCGTTCGGCGCAACGGCCACCACGGGCATCTCGCTCGTCACCAGCGCGAGCGGGCCGTGCTTGAGTTCGCCGGCGGCATAGGCCTCGGCGTGGATGTAGGTCACTTCCTTGAGCTTGAGCGCGCCTTCGAGCGCGATCGGGTAGTGCAGCCCGCGGCCCAGGAACAGCGCGTTGTCCTTGCGCGCGAAGTCCTCGGCCCAGCCGATGATCTGCGGCTCCAGCGCCAGCACCGATTGCAGCGCGACAGGCAGGTGCCGCATCTCCTTCAGGTAGCGCGCCTCGTCGGCTTCGCTCAGCCGGCCCTTGGCCTGCGCGATGGCCAGCGTGAGCAGGAACAGGCCCGCCAGCTGCGTGGTGAAGGCCTTGGTCGACGCCACGCCGATCTCCACGCCCGCCCGCGTGATGTATGCCAGCTTGCACTCGCGCACCATCGCGCTGGTGGCCACGTTGCAGATGGTCAGCGTCTGCTCCATGCCCAATGAGCGCGCATGCTTCAGCGCGGCCAGCGTGTCGGCGGTTTCGCCCGACTGGCTGATGGTGACGACCAGCGTCTTCGGATCGGGCACGGAGTCGCGGTAGCGGTACTCGCTCGCGATCTCGACCTGCGTGGAAATCTTCGCGATGCCTTCGAGCCAGTACTTGGCGGCGCAGCCGCTGTAGTAGCTGGTGCCGCAGGCAAGGATGAGGATCTTGTCGATGTCCTGGAACACGCGGTGGGCGCTGGCGCCGGTGGCGCCATCCTGGCCGATGCCGTCGAACAGCTCGGGCACGATGCCTTCCACGCCTTCGAGCGTGTCGCCGATGGCGCGCGGCTGCTCGAAGATTTCCTTCTGCATGTAGTGGCGGTAGGGGCCGAGCTCGGCCGCGCCGCTGTGGGCCTGCACGGTGCGCACGACGCGCGTCACGGGCTTGTGGTTCCTGTCGACGATCCAGTACTTGCCGGGCTGCACGTCGACCACGTCGCCTTCTTCGAGGTAGATGATCTGGTCGGTCACGCCGGCCAGGGCCATCGCGTCGCTGGCGAGGAAGTTCTCTGCGCCGTCCTTGCCTGCACCGAGGATCAGCGGCGAACCCGCGCGCGCGCCCACCACGCGCTGCGGTTCGTCGCGGCAGATCACGGCGATGGCGTAGGCGCCGTGCAGCTGCAGCACGGCCGCCTTCACGGCCTCGAACAGGTCGCCGTCGTAGAGGCTGTCGACGAGGTGGGCGATGACCTCGGTGTCGGTCTGGCTCTCGAACACGTAGCCCCTGGCTTCGAGCGTGGCGCGCAGGGCTTCGTGGTTTTCGATGATGCCGTTGTGCACGAGCGCGATGCGGCCTGGGCGCGCGGCCGGCGCATCGGCACCGGGGCCATGGCTGAAATGCGGGTGGGCGTTGTGCACCGCTGGCGCACCGTGCGTGGCCCAGCGCGTGTGGGCGATGCCGGTGAGGCCTTCGACCTTGTCGTCGCGCACCTGCGCCACGAGGTCGGCCACGCGCGAGGTGGTGCGCGCCCGCGTCAGGCCGCCAGCGTGCACCGCCACGCCGCACGAGTCATAGCCGCGGTATTCGAGCCGCTGAAGGCCCTGGACCAGGACCGGAACGATGTTGCGATGGGACGCTGCCCCGACGATGCCGCACATGGTGAGCTGCCTTTTGAATGGAGAGGAGCCTGAATGGTAGGCAGGCTCGAAAGAAATATGCCTTCTTAATAATGGTTGTTTTGGACTTTTATTTCGTGCAATCTCACATATGGATTTTTATTCCATAATTTCATCCGATATGGAATCAATATCGCTAGATTCAATAGACCTGCGCTTGCTCGACGCCCTGCAGCGTGACGCCTCGCAGACCAACCAGCGCCTGGCCGCCGATGCCGGCATCTCGCCGCCCACCTGCCTGCGCCGGGTGCAGCGGCTGCGCGAGGAAGGGCTCATTGAACGCCAGGTCGCGCTGCTGTCGCCCGACCGGCTCGCCGCGGCGCTGGGCCACGGCCTGCAGGCAGTGATCGAGATTTCGCTAGACCGGCAGGACGCCGCGTCGCTCGACGCCTTCGAGGCCCGCGTGATCGCCGACGACGCGGTGCAGCAGTGCTGGCGCGTGTCGCCGGGGCCGGACTTCGTGCTGGTGGTGGCCGCGCGCGACATGCCGGACTACGGCGCGCTCACGCAGCGCCTGTTCACGACCGATGCGAATGTGCGCAACGTCAAGGCCTTCTTCAGCCTCAAGCGCGCCAAGTTCGAGCCCCGGATGCCGCTAGCACCCCGGGCATGAGGAAGAAGGCGATCAGGCCTTCGGTTTTTTTTGTGGGCGCTTCCAGTTCGGGAAACTGACCTGCTTGCCGCGCGCCACGGTCAGCGCGCCCGGCTCGGTCGACTTGTTGACGGTCGACCCACCTCCGATGGTGCCGCCCGCACCGATGGTGACCGGCGCCACCAGCACGCAGTTGCTGCCCACGTGCACGTCGTCGCCGATCACGGTGCGGTGCTTGTTGGCGCCGTCGTAGTTGGCGGTGATGCTGCCCGCGCCGTAGTTGACGCGCTCGCCCACGGTGGCGTCGCCCAGGTACGCCAGGTGGTTGGCCTTGGCGCCGGGGGCCAGTGTCGAGTTCTTGACCTCGACGAAGTTGCCGATGTGCACCTCGGCGCCCAGTTGCGCGCCGGGACGCAGCCGCGCGAAGGGGCCGACGAGTGCGCCCGCGCCCACCGTCACGCCGGCCTTCTCGCCGTCGACGTGGGTGAACGGGTGGATCACTGCACCGGCCTCGATGCGCGCATTGGCAATCACGCAGTTGGCACCGATGCGCACGCCCTCGCCCAGCGACACCACGCCTTCGAAGATGCAGTTGACGTCGATCTCCACGTCGCCCGCGCATTCGAGCGTGCCGCGAAGGTCGAAGCGCGCCGGGTCGGCCAGGCGCACGCCCTGCTCCATCAGCGCGTTGGCCTGGCGCAGCTGCCAGGCACGTTCGAGCGCCGCGAGCTGGGCGGGGCTGTTGATGCCGGCCACCTGAAGAGCGTCGGCGGTGACGTGCGCGACCACGGGCACGCCGTCGGCGGCGGCGAACTTCACCACGTCGGTCAGGTAGTACTCGCCCTGCGCGTTCCTGTTGTCCAGCCGCGCGAGCCAGCCCTTGAGCAGACGCGCGGGCACGGCCATCACGCCGCTGTAGATCTCGCGCACGGCGCGCTGCGCTTCGCTTGCGTCCTTGTGCTCGACGATGGCGGTGACCTCGCCCCCGCCCGCCGCGCGGATGACGCGGCCGTAGCCGTTCGGGTCGTCGAACTCGATGGTCAGCAGCGCGAGCCGCTGCCCCCCGCTGGCCGCGATGAGCGCACGCAGCGTGTCCTCGCCGATCAGCGGCACGTCGCCCGACAGCACGACCACCGTGCCGTCGTCCGGCAGCAGCGGTGCGGCCTGCTGCACCGCGTGGCCGGTGCCGAGCTGCGGCTCCTGGCGCGCAAAGCGCAGCGTGGCGCCAGGGATGCCGCTGGCCAGCGAAGCCTCGACTTCGGCCGCGCCGTGGCCGGTGACAACCACCACGCTGCGTGCACCGATGCGCGCGGCGGTGCCCGCCACATGCGACAGCAGGGCGCGGCCACCCAATCGATGCAACACTTTGGGCAGCCTGCTTTTCATGCGCGTGCCCTTGCCGGCGGCCATGATGACGATGTCGACCGGCCCCTGGTTGTCTTGTTGCGGAGTTTGATTCATGCGTTTTTCTTCCCGATTTCGTTGCGCTGCAGTGGCGCGGATTATCGGCGTGCTGCTTGCTGCCGCCGCCCTGGGCGCCTGCAGCGCGATCAAGCTGGCCTACAACAACCTGCCCACGGTGAGCTACTGGCGGCTCGATGCCTACCTGGACTTCAACGGTGCGCAGACTCCGAAGGTGCGCGACGAGCTGGAGCAGTTGCTGGCCTGGCACCGGCAGAACGAGCTGCCGCGCATCGCCTCGCTGCTGCAGGAGGCGCAGGCGCTGGCGCCGGGCGAGGTGACTCCGGCGCAGGTCTGTGCCATGACCGACCGCATCCGCGAGCGCCTGCTGGCCGTGACCGAGCGCGCCGAGCCCGCCGGCACCGAACTGGCGCTCAGCCTGAGCGAGTCCCAACTGCAGCAGCTGGAACGCAAGTACGCGAAGATCAACGCCGAATTCCGCAAGGGCTGGCTCGAGCGCACCCCGGCGCAGGTGCAGCAAAAGCGCTACGACCGGTTCCTCGACCGAGCCGAGGATTTCTATGGCCGGCTCACCGACGAGCAGCGCGACCTGCTGAAGCAGCAGGCGGCGCAGTCGGTGTTCGACCCGCGGCTGATGGATGCCGAGCGCCGCAGGCGCCAGCAGGACGCATTGGCGGTGCTGCGCGGCTTCGTCGCCGGCAAGCCATCGCCCGCCGAGGCGCGCGCCGCGCTGCACGACTACATCCAGCGCATCGCAGAGCCGCCGCCCGGCCCCTGGCGCGACCAGCAGCAGGCACTGATGCAGGAAGGCTGCCGCAACACGGCGGCGCTGCACAACAGCACCACCGCCAGCCAGCGCACGCAGGCCGTGCGCCGGCTGCAGGCCTACCAGGAAGACTTGCGCGAGCTGGCGGCGACGCGCTGAAGGACCCGTCTCCTCAGATCAAGGGCGTGGGACGCATCGGGCGCTCGAAGTAATCGCCCAGCTTTTCCAGCGCATGCGGCTCCATGATGCGCAGCCAGCCGGCGTCGATCTTGTAGAACCCCAGGCGCTGCAGCCGCCGCAGCGTCTTGTTGGTGTGCACCAGCGAGAGCCCGAGCGCGTCGGCGATGTGCTGCTGGTTGAACGGAAACTCGACCCAGCCGTCGCGCACCATGCCCACGCGTTCCGCGCGGCGGTACAGGTGCATCAGCAGCATGGCCACGCGCTCGCCGGCGTTGCGCCGCCCCGAGGTGACGAGGCTGTCGTCGACCATCTTTTCTTCGCCCGCCACCAGCCAGGTGATGTCGTAGCCGAGCTTGGGCTGGGCATGGAACAGCTCCCAGAGCCGCTCGCGCGAGAACGCGCACAGCGTGACGTCGGTCACTGCCTCGACGCCGTGCGTGTGGCCGTCGGCGAACTCGTCCTGCAGGCCGAGGAAGTCGCCGGGCAGCAGGAAGCTCAGTATCTGCCGCCGGCCGTCGCTCAGGGTCTTGTAGCGAAAGGCCCAGCCCGCATAGAGGGTGAAGAGCTGCGGGCTGCGCCGGTGCTCGTCGATGATCGAGCTGCCGGCTTCCACGCGCCGGGAGCCGACGCGAAACGCCTGGATGGTCGCGAGTTCCTCGCCCGAGACCGGCAGGAACGCATCGAGGCGGCGCAATGCGCATTGGTCGCACGGATTCATGCCCTGGGGAGGCGACGCGGCGACGGGGTAGTCCTCGAATTTCACGCTTCACTATAGGCCGTTTGCCTGTGTCTTTTGACATTTCGCGGCGTCCCCGGGGTTCCTACACTGCACACGTCCTCCCCCCGCAAGACGCATGACAGACGAACAACAGCAGAAACTCCCGCTCCACGAGGTCCTTTACTGCAGCACGCTGGCCCAGGACCAGTCCCCGGCCGCCGTGGGGTCGATCACTTCCCGGGCACGCGCGCGCAACGCGGAGCGCGGCATCACGGGGTTGCTGGTGTTCGACGGCCTGCGTTTCTGCCAGCACCTGGAAGGCCCGCGCGAGGCCGTCGACACGCTGATGCGGCAGATCGAGCAGGACCCGCGCCACGTCGACGTCAGGGTGCTCTACGAGGCGCCCCTGGAGGCCCGCCGCTACAGCGGCTTTGGCATGGGGCTGGCCGAATGCGAGGGCCTCGACCTGATGGCCGGCGTGCAGGTGCTGGACGGCGAGGCGGCCCTGCGGCACTTCCTGGAACTGCGGCCCAGCTTCGACATCAACTGCTGAATGGAGCGGTTGGATTCCCCAAAAGAGAAAAGCGGCCCGAAGGCCGCTTTTTCAGCTCCTGGAGGCGGACGGTCGATCAGGCGTTGTCCCAGCTGTAGGTCGCGCCGTAGCCGTCCCACGCCTCCATCACGATGCGCTGGCCCGCGGCCACCGTCAGCGATTCGCCGGGTGCGAGTACCAGGTCTTCGCTGGGATTGCGCAGCGTGGCGTCGGGCGTGATCCACACCCGGCCCTGCTTGACCCGCAGGATGCTGGCCGACCGTGCCTTCAGGCTCATTGCCTCGCCGGGGGCGATCTGCCAGGCGCCACGGCGAACGGCCGGCGGAACGGCGGCGGCGCGAGCGGGAACGGACAGGGGCGAGAACGATTCGGTGGTGCAGACAGCGGTGGACATGGTGTAACTCCTTGGGCTTTGCCGAAGCGCTTGACAGAAAGAGGCAATAGCGCAGTTCGGGAATGAATGATCGTTTCTACGGCGTTGGCGGTCCAATGAAAACGAGTTAGCCTACTGATGCGCGTTCAGCATCAATCGACCTGGACGCCGACTCGCCCTCCAAAGTCATACCCATGCAACATTCGCAGACCCATTTGCGCTCCCGCCCGATCTCCGCCGGGCACCTGCGCGCCTTCGAGGCGGTGGCCAGGCACCTGAACTTCCGCGCCGCGGCGGAAGAAATGGCGCTGACCCAGTCGGCCGTGAGCCGCCAGATCCAGTCGCTCGAGGAAGAGGTGGGCGTGGCCCTGTTCCTGCGCCATACGCGCGCGGTGGAGCTCACGAGCGCCGGCGCGCTGCTGCTGCTGGCGGTGCAACAGTCGCTGCCGCGCATCGACATGGCCGTGCGCCAGATCCGCCAGAGCGCGGGGCGCCAGAGCGTGTCGCTGACCACCTTCGCCTCGTTCGCCTCGATGTGGCTCATTCCGCGGCTGGAGGCCTTCCAGCGCGACAACCCCGAGATCGACATCCGCATCGACGCCAGCGACGTCGCGGTCGACCTCGAAGTGGCCGACGTGGACATCGCCCTGCGCTACGGCCCGCGTGAAAGCATGCCGGCCGGCGCCGTGCGCCTGTTCGGCGAAACGCTGACGCCCGTGGCCAGCCCCTGGCTGCTGAAGAGCAACCCGCCCATCAAGACGCCCGCGGACATCACCCGGTTCACGCTGATCGAGGCCGGCGACGCGCACCGCACGCACCTGGAGTGGCTGACCTGGCGTCGCTGGTTCGAGGTGAACGGGCTGGAGCGCGCGCAGCCCAAGCGCTGGCTCTATTTCAACTACGCCTACCAGATGGTGCAGGCCGCGCTGACCGGCCAGGGCGTGACGCTGGCTCGCAGTTCGCTGATTGCCGAGAGCCTCGCCAACGGCGACCTGGTGGAGGTGCTGCCGCAGCACCGCATGGACTCGCCGATGTCCTACTGGCTCATCGCCGGGCCGCGCAACGCGCTTCGCCCGGAGATCAGGGCTTTCTGCGACTGGCTGCAGCTGCAGGCCGTGACCACGCGCGAGACCATCGGCGAGGTGCCCGATCCGGACACCGTCGACAACATCGACTGACCGAGCCGCTCAGCTCGTTGGCCAGACGACGCCGTTGTCGTTCAGGATCGCGTCGAGCGGCAGGTCGTGCGCCTCTGGCTCGAAGTCTTCGAGGAAGCCGTGGGTGAACCCCAGCCCCACCGTGAACGGCCGCGGCTCCAGCGCGGCCAGCGTGCGGTCGTAGAAGCCGCCGCCGTAGCCCAGCCGGTAGCCGCCCGCGCTGTAGCCCACGCAGGGCACGAACAGCAGGGTCGGCACGATCAGCTCGGTGTCCTTGGGCTTGGGAATGCCGTAGGCATCTTCTTCCATCTGGCAGCCCGGGTACCAGGCATGGAAGGTCAGGGTCTTGTGGACCTTGTCGATCACCGGCAGTCCGATGCGGCGACGCTGCGGCTCTTCCATCAGCTCACCGTCTTCCTTCCAGCGGTGCAGGGCGGGCAGCGGATCGAACTCGCCCTTGATCGGCCAGTAGGCGCCGATCACGGTGTCGGGCCGGCCCACCAGCCAGATGCGCATCACGCGCTGCAGCAGGTCTGCGCGTGTCAGCCGGTCCGGCATGGCCAGGCGTTGTGCGATCAATGCCTTGCGCAGCTGATCCTTCAGAAAACTCGCCGTCGCCGAAGTGCCGGCATCCTTTGACTTGTCCATAATCCCCCGATGCAGTTCCCAAGCATTTTGGCACCCAAGCGCGCCCACCCGCGCAACACAACCCCCGCACTCGTTTTTTCCGCTGTCCTGGCCCTCGCCGCGTTGCTCTCGCAGCAACCCGCGGCGGCACAGAACGGCAACACCAACGACGACGTGCTGATCCAGATGAAGCAGGCCTTCCAGCGCGGCGACAAAGCCCGCCTGACCGCCCTGCTGCCGCAAGCCCGAGGCCATGCGCTGGAACCCTGGGCCGCCTACTGGGAACTCAAGGCACGCCTGCAGGAAGCCGCCCCCAACGAAGTGCAGGACTTTTTCGCGCGCTACCCCGGCACCTACCAGGAAGACCGCCTGCGCAACGACTGGCTGCTGCTCACCGGCCAGCGCCGCGACTGGGACAACTTCTCCGCCTCGCTCGACGGCTTCCGCATGGGCGACGACGCACAGGTGCGCTGCTACGCGGTCCTGGTCGACACGCTGCGCAGCGGCACCGCCACGCAGGCGCAGGCCGACGAGGTGCGTCGCAGCTGGTTCGCCCAGAAAGACCTGGACGACGGCTGCCTCACCGCCGCAGACCGCATGGTCGCCGCCCGCCTGATGTCGACCAACGACGTCTGGAAGAAGGCCCGCCTGGCCATCGAGGCCAACCGCCCGCAGGCCGCGCGCGCCGCCGTCAACATCGCCGCGCCCGATGCGCTGCCGCTGTTCGACGAGCTCAACGCCAGCTCGGCCAAGTTCCTGACCGGCCGCGCCTTCGTGGCCGCCAAGTCGCGCAAGGAGCTGGTGGTGCTGGCGCTCATCAAGGTCGCCATTGCCGATCCCGAACTGGCCGCCTCGCAGCTCGACAGCAAGTGGGGCCCGATGCTCTCGGCCGAAGAGCGCAACTGGCTCTGGGGCACCATCGGCCGCGCCGCCGCCATCAAGCTGTGGCCGCAGGCCGGCAGCTATTTCGCCAACGTCACGAAGAACGGCGACCTGTCCGACGACATGCTCGGCTGGCGCGTGCGCGCCGCGCTGCGCGCGGGCCAGTGGAAAGAGGTGGCGCCCGCCATCGACGCCATGAGCGAAACCGCCCAGCTCGACCCGACCTGGGTCTACTGGAAGGCCCGCGCCCTGGCCAGCGTCGGCGGCGACGAACGCCGCGCCCAGGCCCGCGAGCTCTACCAGAGCATCGCCGGCTCGCGCGGCTTCTACGAAATGCTGGCGCTCGAAGAGCTCGGCCAGCGCACCGTGGTGCCCACGCGCCCCGCCCCGCTCACGCCCGAGGAAAAGGCCGCCGCGCGCAACAACCCGGCGCTCGCCCGCGGCCTCTACGCCATCGCGATGGGCCTGCGCCCCGAAGGCACGCGCGAGTGGAACTACGCCACCAACCTGCACGACAAGGGCGGCATGGACGACCGCGCGCTGCTGGCCGCGGCCGACCTCGCCTGCCAGCGCGAGGTGTGGGACCGCTGCATCAACACCAGCGAACGCACCAAGGGCGTGGTCGACGTGGAGCAGCGCTTTCCCATGCCCTTCCACGACACGGTGCTGCGCAAGGCCCAGGACATCGGCCTCGACCCGGCCTACGTGTACGGCCTGATCCGCCAGGAAAGCCGCTTCATCATGGATGCACGCTCCGGCGTCGGCGCCTCCGGCCTGATGCAGGTCATGCCCGCCACCGCGCGATGGACGGCCCGCAAGATCGGCATGTCGGACTTCTCGCCCGGCCAGATCAACGACCGCGAGACCAACATCACCATCGGCACCAACTACCTGAAACTCGCGCTCGACGACTTCGACGGATCGATGGCGCTGGCCGCCGCCGCCTACAACGCCGGCCCCGGCCGCCCGCGCAGCTGGCGCAACGGGCCGGTGCTCGACGCGGCCATCTGGGCCGAGAACGTGCCGTTCACCGAGACGCGCGACTACGTGAAGAAGGTGCTGGCCAACACCACCAACTACGCCGCCATCATCAGCGGCCGGCCGCAGTCGCTGAAGGAGCGCCTGGGCCGCGTGGGCCCACGCGATGCCTCTGAACCCGAGCCGAACAAGGACCTTCCCTGAAGTCCCGCTGAAATGAGCTGGCGCGACGAGGTCCTCGCCACCATCGCGTCCGAGTTCTCGGACGCAGCCGACGTCGCGCAGCTCACGCGCATCGTGCTGCGCCTCACGCTCGCGGGCGCACTGGGTTTCGTGCTCGGCTTCGAGCGCGAGCAGCAGGGCAAGGCCGCGGGCGTGCGCACCCACATGCTGGTGGCCATCGGCTCGGCGATGTTCGTGCTGATCCCGCAGCAGACCGGCATCGTGCCGGCCGACATGAGCCGCGTGATCCAGGGGCTGGTGGCGGGCGTGGGCTTTCTCTGTGCCGGCACCATCCTCAAGCAGGGCAAGGACGAGAGCCATGTGCAGGGCCTGACCACCGCCGCGGGGCTGTGGATGACGGCCGCCATCGGCATGGCCTGCGGACTCGGCCGGGAGACCACCGCCATATTGAGCGCGCTGCTCGCGCTCGCCGTGCTGGCGCTGGTGCCGCACCTCGTGAGCCTGATCGAGCGCATGGGCAGTCCGCCGAAGGGCGATGGCGGCGACGCCCGCAAACGCTGAGCGCGGCGCCCCCGCATCAATTCGCGCCGCGTTCGGCATCAATCACGGCGCGGCGGCCGGCTAGCATCGAAGGCTTCCCCCGAATCCCCGCAACGAACCGGAAGCCTCTCTCATGCGCAAGCTCTATGTCGGCAACAAGAATTACTCGTCATGGTCGATGCGGCCGTGGGTGCTGATGAAGCAGGCCGGCATCGAGTTCGAGGAAGTCGTGCTGCGCTTCGATTCGTTCGATGCCGACTCGCAGTTCAAGCACGCCATCGGCGCGCTCAACCCGGTGGCCAAGGTGCCGGTGCTGGTGGACGGCGACCTCGTCGTCTGGGACACGCTGGCCATCGCCGAATACCTCGCCGAGGCCTTCCCCGAGAAGCAGCTCTGGCCCCGGTCGGTGGCCGACCGTGCGCGCGCGCGCAGCGTCTGTGCCGAAATGCATTCGGGCTTCGGCGGCCTGCGCAACCATTGCGGCATGAACATCGAGGCTTCGCTGCCCGAAGTGGGTGCGCGGCTGATGAAGGAAGTGCCTGAAGTCGCCAGCGACCTCGCGCGCATCGTGCAGATGTGGAGCGGCCTGCTGGAGGCGCACGGCGGCCCGATGCTGTTCGGCGCCCAGTTCGGCATCGCCGATGCCTACTTCGCGCCGGTCGGCACGCGCATCAAGACCTTTGGCTTGCCGGTGCCGCCGCACATCACGGCCTACATCGAGCGCGTGCAGGCGCTGCCGGGCGTCAAGGCCTGGATCGACGACGCACTGGCGGAGAAGGACTTCCTGCCATTCGAAGAGCCCTACCGCACGCGGCGCTAGGGTCTTCGAGGCGGGCGGCAGGTCAGAACCGGTAGGTGGCCGCGAGGTAGGTCACGATGGGGTTCAGCTTCAGGCTGGCTTCGCTGGTGGCCACCGGCAGGCCGCTGACCGAGGTCGTGGTCAGCTTGGCCTTGGTCTTCAGCGGGATGTACGACACCGAGAACGAGAGGCCCCAGTGCTTGTCGAACTGGTAGGCCACGCCGACGTTGACCACGGGTGCGAACGAGCTGTCGAGCTTGGCCGTGGTGTTGACCGCAAACGGCGACTGGTGGAACTGGCTGGCCAGCGCGCCCTGCAGGTTCGGGGTCAGCTTGACACCGCTGTACCAGACGTAGGCGGCGCCCAGGCCGACATAGGGACGAAAGGCGTCGCTGCCCTCGTTGAAGTAGTACTTGCCCAGGATGGTCGGGCTCCACTGGCGGGCCTCGCCGAGCTGGCCGACGCGGCCCAGCGTGCCGGTGCCGTCGAGCCTGAACTTCGGCGGCACGCCGAACACGCCTTCCACCGCCCAGTGGCTGTCGATGAAATACATGGCGCTGAGGCCGAGGGTGTCGGAATCGCTGACGCTGGCGCCGGAGCCGGGCAGCACGGCCGGAATGGGCGAAGTCACGGTCAGCGGCTTGCTGGAATCCTGCGGTGACAGATGGAACCAGCCCGTGCCGAGGACCCAGTCGCCGGCCTGTTGCGCCATCGCACTTCCGGACGCCAAGGCCCCCAGAGTCGCCAGCGCAAACATCGTCTTCTTCATGCGAATTACTCCTTTGGTTGAAAGATCCCTCCGCGGTTTGGGGGGCTGGCTTGTGTCTGCCGCTTGATTTCGTCCGATCGACGAACGATTACCCGGTCTTCTCTGAAAATTATCGAACGACCGTTCTATTTTTTGAACCCGGGAGTATCCCTACACTGCACCCATGAAGATTTTTCTCGTTGGCGGTGCACTGCGCGACCGCCTGCTGGAGCGCCCGGTGTCCGACCACGACTGGCTGGTGGTCGGCGCCACGCCCGAAGAAATGGTGGCCCGGGGCTACCTGCCCGTGGGGCGCGACTTTCCGGTGTTCCTGCACCCCGAGACGCGCGAGGAATACGCGCTGGCCCGCACCGAGCGCAAGAGCGCCCCGGGCTACCGCGGCTTCACCGTGCATGCCGCGCCCGACGTCACGCTGGAACAGGACCTCGCGCGCCGCGACCTGACCGTCAATGCCATCGCGCTGCCGGCCGAGCTGGTGAGCGCCGACGGCCGCTTCGATCCCACGCCCGCCGCGCTGGCCGACCCCTTCCACGGCCAGCGCGACCTGCGCGACAAGGTGCTGCGCCACGTGACCGACGCCTTCCGCGAAGACCCGGTGCGCATCCTGCGCGTGGCGCGCTTCGCGGCCCGCTTCGACGACTTCTCCGTCGCCCCGGAAACGATGGCGCTGATGCGCGAGATGGTCGCGGCCGGCGAGGCCGATGCGCTGGTGCCCGAACGCGTGTGGCAGGAGCTGTCGCGCGGCCTGATGGAAGCGCGTCCCTCGCGCATGTTCGAGGTGCTGCGCGACTGCGGCGCGCTGGCCGTGCTGCTGCCCGGGATCGAAACCGGCACGCAACCCATGGCGGCCATCGATGGCGGTGCGCGCCTGCAGGCCTCGCTGGCGGTGCGCTTCGCCTGCCTCATGCGCAGCGTTGGACAACCGCAGCTGCAGCAGGTGTGCGACCGCTGGCGCGTGCCGGTGGACATCCGGGAGCTGGCCGAGGTGGTGGCGCGCGAGCATGGCCACGTCGACGGCAGCGGCGCGCTCGATGCAACGGGGCTGGTGCGCCTGCTGGAGCGCTGCGATGCCTTCCGCAAGCCCGCACGCTTCGCCGAGGCGCTGCTGGCCTGCGAGTGCGATGCGCGCGGCCGGCCCGGCTTCGGCGCCGCAACCTACCCGCAGCGCGAGCGCCTGCTCGCGGTGCTGGCAACGGCGGCGGCAGTGCCCACCGATGCGGTGGCGAAGGCTGCGCAGCAGTCGGGTGCCACCGGCCCGAAGATCGGCGAGGCGATTCACCGGGCGCGGGTGGAAGCCGTCGCGGCATCGCTGCCGGCACGAACCTGAAACGGCCGCCCGCTGACGCCAAAGGGGGATTCGGCATTTGCCGACACGCGCGCATGATGGCGCGTGTTATGGTTTTTCCCAATGCCAAAGTCCTCCAGCAACTTGCAGTTGCCTCCTCCGTTGGGCCGGGACGCAGCCCTCTTTCTCGACTTCGACGGTACGCTGGTCGGACTCGCGCCCACGCCTGAAGCCATCGAGATTCCCCCTGCCCTCGTTCCCCTGCTGGGCGACCTGCGCGACCTGCTCGGCGGCGCGCTCGCCGTGGTGTCGGGCCGCCAGATCGATTCCATCGACCGCTTCCTGGCCCCGCTGCGCCTGCCCGCGGCCGGCGAACACGGCGTGCAGCGCCGCGACGCCGAGGGCCACATGCAGGAGCAGCGCGCGCCCGACCTCGTGTCCATCCTCGACATCGCCAACGAACTCGCGCGCGTGCACGAAGGCCTGCTGGTGGAACGCAAGCACGCCGCCATCGCCCTGCACTACCGGCTTGCGCCGCAGCTCGAGGCGGTATGCCGCGACGCGATGTCGCGCGCCATCGCGCACGAGCCGCAGCTCGAGCTGATGCATGGCAAGTTCGTCTTCGAGGTGAAGCCCACCGGCGTGCACAAGGGCATCGCCATCGAGGCCTTCATGGCCGAAGCGCCGTTCGCAGGCCGCACGCCGGTCTTCCTCGGCGACGACACCACCGACGAAACCGGCTTTGCCGTGGTGCAGCCGCGCGGCGGCATCGCCGTCAAGGTCGGCTCCGGGCCGAGCCTGGCGCTGCACCGCCTCGACTCGCCGCGCGACGTCTATGAGTGGCTGGTGCAGGCACGCGACCTGCTGGCAGCCCCAGGAAACAAGAACACCGAATCCCCGAGGAGCCCCCGATGAGCGAGCAACAACTGATGAAGGCTCCCGAAGACCGCGCAGGCGAGGCGCTGGCCGGTGCCGCCGGCCCCGACGACAAGGCCCCGGTCGATGCGAAGGCCGCCGCCGCGCCCGGACCGCGCGGCTTCGCGCCGCCGGCCGAGCCTTCGCTGAACGTGGGCGTGATCGGCAACTGCGCCTACAGCGCGCTCATCGACGCACGCGGCCGTGCCGTGTGGTGCTGCCTGCCGCGCTTCGACGGCGATCCGGTGTTCAATGCCCTGCTGCATCCCGGCGAGGACGCCGGCGCCTGGGCCATCGAGATCGAGGACTTCGCCTCCAGCAAGCAGTGGTACGAACCCAATACCGCGGTGCTGCGCACGCAGCTGTTCGACAGCGCGGGCCAGGGCATCGAGATCACCGACTTCGCGCCGCGCTTCTACAGCCGCTCGCGCTACTTCCGCCCGCTGATGATGGTGCGCCGCGTGCGGCCGATCGCCGGGGCGCCGCGCGTGCGCGTGTCGCTCGACCCGCGCTTCCAATGGGGCGCCGTGGCGCCGGAGGAAGTAACGCGCGGCAGCAACCACATTCGCTATGTCGGGCCCGACGTGACGCTGCGGCTGAACACCGACGCCTCAATCTCGCACATCCTCTCGCGCCAGCCTTTCGTGATCTCGCGCGAATACAACTTCATGTTCGGCGTGGACGAGACGCTGCTCGACGGCATCGCCGACACCGCGCGCAAGTTCGAGCAGGAAACCATCTCCTACTGGCGCACCTGGAGCAAGCGCCTGGCCATTCCGTTCGAGTACCAGGAGGCGGTGATCCGCGCGGCCATCACGCTGAAGCTCTCGCTGTACGAGGACACCGGCGCCATCGTGGCCGCCATGACCACCAGCATCCCCGAGGCGCCGGGCAGCCAGCGCAACTGGGACTACCGCTACTGCTGGCTGCGCGATGCCTTCTTCGTGGTGCGCGCGCTCAATTCGCTGAGCGAAGTGGGCACCATGGAAGACTACCTGCGCTGGCTCGGCAACGTGGTGATCGGCTCGCACGGCGAGCACATCCAGCCGCTGTACGGCATCGGGCTGGAGCGCGAGCTGCCCGAGTCCTTCGTCGAGGGCCTGCCGGGCTACCGCGGCATGGGTCCGGTGCGCGTGGGCAACCAGGCGCAGGAGCACTTCCAGCACGACGTGTACGGCAACATCGTGCTCGGCGCGGCACAGGCCTTCCACGACCATCGGCTGCTCAGCCGCGCGGGCGTGGCGGAGTTTCCGCACCTGGAGGCGGTGGGCGAGCAGGCGGTGCGCGTGTACGGCACGCCCGACGCCGGCATGTGGGAGCTGCGCACGCGCGCCCGCGTGCACACCAGCTCGGCGCTGATGAGCTGGGCCGCCTGCGACCGGCTCTCCAAGATCGCACGCGCGCTGAACCTGCCCGAGCGCGCGGCCTACTGGCACGGCCATGCCTCGCGCATGAAGGAAGAGATCCTCGCCAAGTCGTGGTGCGAGGAGCGCCAGGCCTTCGCCGAGAGCTTCGGCGGCCACGAGCTCGACGCGAGCATCCTGCTGATGGTGGAAGTGGGCCTGATCGACGCGCGCGACCCGCGCTTCATCTCCACCGTCGACGCCATGGAGAAGTCGCTCTGCGACGGCCCCTACATGCGCCGCTACGAGGCGGCCGACGACTTCGGCAAGCCCGAGACCGCCTTCAACATCTGCACCTTCTGGCGCATCGACGCGCTCGCCAAGATCGGCCGCAAGGCCGAGGCGCGCCAGATCTTCGAGACCATGCTCGCGGCACGCAACCCGCTGGGCCTGCTGTCGGAAGACACGCATCCGGTCACCGGCGAGATGTGGGGCAACTTTCCGCAGACCTATTCGATGGTCGGCATCATCAATGCCGCCGTGCGGCTGTCGGCGCCCTGGGATTCCTGCATATGAGCCGGCTCGTCGTCGTTTCCAACCGCGTGGCGGACCCGCGCAAGCCGGCGGCCGGCGGCCTCGCCGTGGCGCTCGGCGAGAGCCTGCAGCAAAGCGGCGGCCTGTGGTTCGGCTGGAGCGGACAGATCGTCGAGGAAGGCCCGACCGGCGAAGGCGAGTTGCACAGGCAGCAGGCCGGCAATGTCACGCTCGCCACCATCGACCTGAGCCGCGAGGACCACGACAGCTACTACCTCGGCTACAGCAACGACGTGCTGTGGCCGGTGTTCCACAACCGCCTGGACCTGGCGCACTTCGAGGCCGGCTTCATCGGCGGCTACCGGCGCGTGAACCAGCTGTTCGCGCGCAAGCTGCTGCCGCTGCTGAAGGACGACGACATCATCTGGGTGCACGACTACCACCTGATCCCCCTGGCGGCCGAGTTGCGCGCCATGGGCTGCAGGCAGCGCATCGGATTTTTCCTGCACATTCCGCTGCCCCCGCAGATCATCACCGCGGCCATTCCGCAGCACGCGTGGCTGATGCGCTCGCTGTTCTCCTACGACCTGATCGGCTTCCAGGCGCAGCAGGACGTGCAGCACTTCGAGCACTACGTGCGCAACGAGGCCCACGGCGAGTACCTGGGCAACGACATGTACCGCGCCTACGGGCAGACGGTGCGCAGCGCCGCCTTCCCGATCGGCATCGACGTCGACGAGTTCGCGGCGCTCACGCACGCGAAGGAGTCGCGCGACATGTACGAGACCATGAAGCGCGAGTATTCGAGCCGCCGGCTGCTGCTGGGCATCGACCGGCTCGACTACTCCAAGGGCATTCCGCAGCGCGTGCGCGCATTCCGCGAGCTGCTGGCCAACTACCCCGAGAACCGGCGCAGCGCGACGCTGATCCAGATCGCCTCGCCCACGCGCGAGACGGTCGATGCGTACGGCGACATCCGGCGCGAACTCGAATCGCTGTGCGGCGCCATCAATGGCGACTACGGCGAGCTCGACTGGATGCCGGTGCGCTACATCCACCGCATGGTGGCGCGCAAGCGCGTGCCGGGGCTGTGCCGCGCGGCGGCCGTCGGGCTGGTGACGCCGCTGCGCGACGGCATGAACCTCGTGGCCAAGGAATACATCGCGGCGCAGGACCCGGCCGACCCGGGCGTGCTGGTGCTGTCGCGCTTTGCCGGCGCGGCCGAACAGCTGAAGGAAGCGCTGCTGGTGAATCCGTACGACACGCACGGCACGGCCGAAACGGTGCAGCAGGCGCTGCAGATGCCGCTCGAGGAGCGGCGCGAGCGGCACCAGAAGCTGCTGTCTCGCATTCGCGAGCAGGACATCCATTGGTGGCGCCGGAGCTTTCTGGATGCGCTACGCGAGGCGGCCAGCGAGCGCTGATTTTCCGTTTTTGCGCTGTCTTCAGGGCGCGCTCACGCCGACGGGGTACCTTGCTCCGCGAATGTCCTCCGGCCTTCGGCCTCCCCCTTTATTTCGCTGCGCAAGGCACCCCATCGGCGTGATCGTGTTCAGAGCGGTCGTTGATCGGCTGTACACCAGCAGCGTGCCCTGTGCGAAGGACACCGGGTGCTCCCCGCAGCGAAATAAAGGAGGAGGCCGCAGGCCGGGGGACATTCGCGGAGGGGAGCACCCGGTGGCCTTCGCACGCGCCACGCGCTCACCAGCCAGTGAGCAAGCGCACAAAGCGCATCACCGGCCGGCCCTGTTCGGGTCCTGAAACCAGCCCCGCCGCCGGCGCATGAATCCGCAGATGCGCCGTCGCCAGCGCCGACACCTCGATCCAGCCGCCATGCGCTAGGTGATGCACATCGCCCTCTTCCAGCACCGCCTGCGCCATGAACACCGTCTCGCCAAACCACCCGGGCGGGGACACCACGCGCACCCTGCCCTCGGCCACCTGCAGCCACGTGCCGGCATCGACGGCGGTACGCAGGGACTGGCCCGGCTCCAGGATGACGGAGGCAGGTGCGGATGTGAGCGTGGTGATCATGGCGTGCCTTGAAAAGCGGTGGTTCGGGTATCGATCGTAGAAATCCGGCCGCTCAAAAAACAGGCACACGCCACGGCTATTGCGACCGGAACAGCCCGGCCGTGAAACATCTGTTATGGTATTTTTCCCGAGCAACTGCATCTGTTTTCGGATGCCCTATGCGGGGAACATCGACGCCATGGACTCGCTACCGCTCTACCGCCAGCTCTCCGCGCACTACGTGGACGCGATCCACATCGGATCGCTCAAGCAGGGCGACAAGATGCCGTCGCTGCGCAGCCTGATGCGGCTGCACGACATCAGCCTGTCGACCGCGCTGCAGGTCTGCCGCGCGATGGAGAGCGACGGCTGGGTCGAGGCGCGCGACCGCTCGGGGTATTTCGTGCGGCGGCCGCAGCGGCTGGCCATCGCGCCGATGGAAGAGCCGGTGGCCGGCGTGCCGCCCGACCCGGCGCAGTTCGTCAGCATGCGTGCGCGCATGGCCAACTTCATGGCGCGCGGCCGGCACACGGGCGTGAAGCTCAACTTCGCCATCGCCCGCGCAGCCCCCGAGCTCTATCCGGCCGAGGCGCTGCGCAACTCGATGACGCGCGCGCTGCGCCAGCGGCCCGAGCTGCTGACCACCGCCTCGTCGCAGAAAGGCCACGAGCAGTTCCGCGAGGCGCTGGCGCAACGCAACCTGCGGGTCGGCATGACGGTGCCGCCCGACGAAGTGCTCGTCACCAACGGCTGCATCGAGGCGCTGAACCTCGCACTGCGCGCGATCGCCAAGCCGGGCGACACGGTGGCCGTGGAGTCGCCCACCTTCTACGGGCTGCTGCAGGTGCTCGAAAGCCTGGGGCTGCGCGCGCTGGAGATCCCGACCAGCCCTCAGACCGGCATCTCCCTCGAGGCGCTCGACCTCGCCATCCACACCTACGACGACATCAAGGCCGTGGTGGTGGTGCCGCACCTGCAGAACCCCATCGGCAGCGTGATGCCCGACGCCCACAAGCAGCGGCTGGTGCACCTGTGCGAGAGCCATGGCATTGCGCTGGTCGAGGACGACACCTACAGCGACCTCGTGGAGAGCGACGCGCCGCTGCGCGCCATGAAGTCGTGGGACCGCACGGGCAACGTGATCTATTGCGCCTCGCTGCACAAGGTGCTGGCGCCAGGCCTGCGGCTGGGCTGGATCACCGCCGGGCGCTGGCATGCGCAGGTGGAGATGCTCAAGTACGCGCAGACGCGCAACAACGAGGCGCTGGCGCAGATCGCGGCGGGCGAGTTCATCGCCAGCGGCGGCTACGACCGCCACCTGCGCCGGCTGCGCGAGCGGCTGCACGTGCAGCGCGACCAGACGGCGGACGCCATTGCCAGGTACTTTCCGGCCGGCACGCGGCTGAACCTGCCGCGCGGCGGGCTGCAGCTGTGGGTCGAGCTGCCGGCGCAGCGCTCGTCGGTGGACGTGTTCGAAGCCGCGCTGCGCGAGCACGTGCTGGTGGCGCCGGGCGCGCAGTTCTCGAACTCCGGGCGCTTCGACAACTACCTGCGCCTCAACTGCGGCTGGCCGTATTCGAAGGCGGTGGATGCGGGGCTGCGGCGGCTGGGCGAGATCGTGGCGGCCGTGCGGCCGCCGGGTTAGCGATTCAGGCGATGTAGAACACGGCGGCGTCCCGCCTTGCAGCCGCGCCGGCGAAGAATCGCTTCACGCCTTCCATGAACTCCGCAAGTTCCTGCGCGCCTTCCTGCCACACCTTGGCCCAGTAAAGCTCGCTGAACTGCGCCGGCTCGCCGGTGAAGCGGCCCACCAGTTCCGCCACGTCGCACTGCGCGAGCCGCGCCGCCGCGCGCTCCACGTGGGCGGCCGTGAAGTAGATGCAGCCCTGGCAGTCGGTGCCGTCGAACTCCTCGCCATCCATGGCCTCGGGCATCAGCGTGCGCACCACGTCCCAGGCCTGTTCCACGGTCTGGCTGTCGTGCGGACCGCCCTGCTCGGCGGGCGAGTGCAGGAAGTCCGACACGGTGGACGGATCGATCACCAGCGCGCGCAGCCGGTAGCGGTCGAAGGCGTAGAAGGCGGCGCCGAGGCTCAAGTGCTGGGCTCCATGCGCGCTGCGCGTGCGACGGCCGCGAGCGCCATGCTCACGCTGTCGATGTTGCGCTGCGCGTTGTCGATGTTCCTGAAGTGGTCTGGCGAGCAGATCTGGTTGAGCAGCAGCGTGCGCTTGAAGTGCACCAGCGCCTGGCGCAGGTCGCCCTCCTCCTGCGCGATCAGGCCGAGGTCGTTGTGGGCATTGGCGGCCGCCGGGGAAATGCCGCGGCAGTCGCGCTGCTGGATGTCGAGCGAACGCTCGAACAGTTCCTTGGCTCGGACGAATTCGCGGCGCGCCATGTAGAGGCCGGCGAAGTTGTTGAGCATGTCGGAATGCAGTTCGGCATCGCCTTCGCCCGGCGGGAGCTTGTCGAGGTGCACGAGGGCGCGCGCGTAGCAGAGCTCGGCCTTCTCGTCCTGGCTAGAGTCGGCGTAAAGGAACGCGAGGTTGTTGAAGGCGCGCACCACGCCATCGCTGGAGCCGCCCCGGGCCTCGGCAACCGCCATGGCGATGGTCTTCTTGTAGAGCGCTTCCGCCTCGTCGGAACGCCCGGCCGCGGCATGCAGCAGCGCCAGGGTGTTGGTCGGTCCGCGCCGCCAGCTGTCGTCGAGGCCGAGCTGCCCGATCATGGCCAGGGCTTCGTCGGCCGCGGCCTGTGCCTTGTCGTTCCAGCGCAGCCGGCGGCACAGTTCCGCGTAGCTGGACAGGTGGAGCACCACGGCCTTGTCCGGGCCGCCATGCAGCCGGCGGCTGAAGGCGACGGCCTCGGCACAGAGCTTCTCGGCATTCGGCAGGTCGCCCTGTGCCAGCGCATCGCGGTAGCGCGCTTCGCGGTCTTCGAGGAGGCTCAGCAGCGCGCCCTGCTCGTCGGACGCCGCGCCGCGGGCCTTGCGTGCGTCGATGCCGGCCAGGGTCTGGTCGAGTGCCTTGCGGGTGATGTCCATGTCCTCCGCCGGCATGCCGATCTTGCGGCCGATGGACAGGCTTTCCTCGAGGCAGGCCCGGGCCTTGTCGAAGGCTCCGAGCTGGTGGCAGGCCTGCCCGAGCATGCACAGGCTCATCGCGAGGTTCTGGTGCGGGCCCTTGAACACGCGGCGCGCGCTGGCGACGACCTGCTCGCCGATGGCGACGGCCCCGGCCCAGTCGTCGGCCTCGGCCGCGGCCATGAAGCGCTCCTGCAGCCTGCTGACTTCGGCGAGGGCGGCAAGATCGTAGCCCTTGGCGTCGCTCGCCGCGGGGCGGCGGACGCTGCGGGGGGCCGGAGCATCTTCATTCCCGGTCTCGGCCGCGCCCTGCCGCATCAGCCGCCGGTGGATCCAGTAGAGGTCGTACAGCAGCCACGGCAGGACGAGCGCCAGGCCGAAACGCGATCCCGGCAGGCCCGCCATTCCGTACAGCAGCAGCGCCAGCTGCGCCGCGCCCCCCAGGTAGCTCCCCAAATAGAAGCGATGCGCCCCGATGAAGCCGCCCACCAGCCACAGCAGGTAGGCATAGGAGCGGCGGCGGGGCAGCTGGGTCATGGTTTTCGCCGGTGCGCGTGGCCGTTCAGTCGAGCAGCGCCAGCGCCGCGTAGTCGCCGACCTTGTCGCCCAGGCCGGCAGGCACGAGGCGCACGCCGTGCGTGAGCGGCAGCAGCTTGCCGTCGACCTGCGCCTGCAGCCTCGGCAGCAGAAAGTCGCGGTGGTGCCAGAACACGCTGCCGCCCAGGCTGATGCGCTGCAGGTCGAGCGTGGCGATCAGGTTGTAGAGCATGCGGCCCATCACGCGGCACAGCGCATCGACGATCTCGAGCGAATGCCGCTCGCCGCCAGCAGCCGAACTGAAAAGATCGGCCGCGGGCTGGCCGAAGCGCCGCGCGATGGAGTTACCGGCAATCAGCCCTTCGACGTCGCCGACATTGCCGCAGCCGCACAGCGCACCGCTGGCGTCGTCCACCACGAAACTGTGGCCGGCATGGCCGGCGTTGCCGTTCTTGCCGCGCAGCGCGCGGCCGTCCACGCACAGGCCGACGCCGACGCCGGTGCTCCAGGTGACGTAGGCGCAATCGTCCACGCCCTGGAGCGCCCCCCAATGACGCTCGGCCTCCAGCGCGGCCACGGCGTCGTTCTCGACCCGCACGCGAGCGAAGCGCTTTGCCAGCGGGGCCTCGATCAGCGCAGTCATCCAGGTGTTGGGCAGGCCGCGCGCCGGGCCGGCGATGCCGCCGCAGATGTTGGGCGTGGCCAGTTCGACCTTGCCGTCGCGCAACTCGAAAGGCCCGGCCGACGACACGCCCACGCGATCGATGCTCGCCGCATCGATGCCCTGCTGCGCACAGACCTCGTCGATCATCCGCATGATCTGCACCGCCACCGCATCGTTGTCGCCGGTCTTGGCCGTGGGCTCGCTGCGGCGGCCGATCAGCGGCGCGTCGCTCGAAGCGGAAAGGCTCACGGCCACCTTGGTGCCGCCGATGTCTACGCAGGCTCTCATTGCTGTTTGTCTCTTGTCTACAGAAGGCGCGCGACCAGCGCCGCGATCATGCTGAGCACCACCGTGCTCGCAATCGGCAGCTGCCATTCGCGGCCGAAGGCGCGGAACTCGAAATCGCCGGGCAGGCGTCCGAAGCCGAAGCGGCGCAGCCAGGCGGTCAGGCCGCTCATGAGCACCAGTGCCAGGACGACGACGATCAGCCAGCGGAACATAGGGACAACAGTCTAGGCCGAGAGAATGGCCATGGCTTGCCGGTGGAGTTCGGGCGTTGCCGCCGCGATCACCCGCCCGTCGGACTTCAGCCCCAGCGGCTGGCCCTGCCAGTCGGTGATGACGCCGCCCGCCGCCTCGATCAGCCCGGCCGGGCCGAGGTAGTCGTAGGGCTGCAGGCCGGTTTCGACCACGAGGTCGATGGTGCCGCCCGCCAGCTGGGCGTAGCCGTAGCAGTCGCCGCCGAAGCGGCGCATCGCGCATTGGCGGCTGAGCCTGTCGAAGGCGGCCCAGTCGGCCGGCGCGAAGATGTCGGGCGAGGTGGTGACGATGCGGGCCTTGGCCACGTCGGTGCAGCCGCTCGCGCGCACGGGCTGGCCGTCGCGCGTGGCACCCTTGCCCCCGTCCTTGGGGTTGTGGCCGATCCAGCGCTCCTCGAGCACCGGCATGTCGACCATGCCCAGCACCACGCGCCCGCCCTCCAGCACGCCGATCAGCGTGCCCCACAGCGGCGATCCGGTGATGAAGCTGCGCGTGCCGTCGATCGGGTCGAGCACCCAGATGCGCCCGGCGTCGAGCCGCTCGGGGCCATGCTCCTCGCCGTAGATGCCGTCGGCCGGCACGCGAGCGCCAAGGATCTCGCGCATGGCCGTCTCGGCCGCGCGGTCGGCCAGCGTGACGGGGCTTTCGTCGGCCTTGGTGATGATGTCCAGCGGCGTGCGGAAGTAGCGCATCGACTGCGCGGCCGCGGCATCGGCGAGTGCCTGGGCAATCGACGGGAGATCGGGGGTCGAGGAGCTCATGGGAGAGAGGAGTACACGTGCCAAAACTGCGATTAGACCCGAGCCGGGCCGGGTTTGACACGGCAGTGGCGCCAGCCCTAGCATGGCCCGGAAATTGCCAGGGAACACGACAAATGACTTCATTCAGATTCCTGCGGAGCGCGTTGCTCGCCCTCCTGCTCGGCGCTTCGGCCCTGCTGGCTCACGCCACCCCTTCCGCCACGGAGGAAAAGCTGATCGACACACTGATCCAGCGCGTCTCGAAGATGTCGGCCATGGTCTTCATGCGCAACGGCAGCGAATACAACGCCGCCGATGCCGCCAAGCACATGCAGGCGAAGTACGACCACTTCAAAAAGGAACTGGTGACGGCCGAAGACTTCATCGAGCGCTGCGCCTCGCGCTCGGAGATGACGGGGCAAGCCTACAAGGTGAAACTGACCGATGGCGTGGTGCGCGACGCCAACGAGTTTCTCAACGGCGAGCTGCGCGCGCTGCGGCAGGCCGCGAAGAAGACCGGCGGCTGAGGGCCTTGAAGTCGGTCCGCAAGAGAAATCAGAAAGGCGTGTCGCCGACGATGGTGGTGCGGTTGAGGCGGCGACGCAGGTGGTCGGGCGTACCTGCCGCGAGGTGCATCAGCGAGCGGTTGTCCCAGAACACGAGGTCGTGCGGCGCCCATTTGTGGCGATAGACGAACTCGGGTTTCACGCTGTGCGCGAACAGCTCGGCGAGCAAGGCATCGCTTTCGTCCTGCGGCAGATCCACGATGCGCGTCGTGAAATGTTCGCTGACGAACAGCGCCTTGCGGCCCGTCTCAGGGTGCGTGCGCACCACCGGCTGCACGGCGGGCGCGACCTGTTCGATCTGCGCTTGCGAGAGCTTGGGCCGCCAGGGGTTCTTGGCACGCAACTCCTCGTACTTGGCGAGGTAGCTGTGCTCTGCCTTCAACGGGAGGATGCGCCACTGCAGCTCGGGGCTCAGCGATTCCCATGCGAGATGCTGGTTGGCGAAGAGCGTGTCGCCGCCTTCGCTCGGCAGTTCCTGGGCATGCAGCAGGGAGCCCAGGCTGGGGTTGGGCTTGTACGAGATGTCGGAATGCCAGTAGACGCCCGCATCGCCGAGGCCGATGGGTTCGCCGTTCTCCTTGATGTTGGAGACGATGAGGATCTCGGGGTGGTTCTTCAGCTGGAACTGGTGCAGCACGTGGATTTCGAGCGGGCCGAAGCGGCGGCTGAAGTCGATGTGTTCTTGCGGGGTGATCTGCTGGTCGCGGAAGACCAGGACGTGGTGGTCGAGGTGGGCCTTGTGGAGGCGGGTGAAGTCTTCGGTGTTGATGGGCTTCGAGATGTCGAGGCCTACCACCTCGGCGCCGACCGGGGCATCGAAAGGGCGCACTTCGAAGTGCTGCGAAGGGGCATTTACCTCGCTGGTGGGGGCGGCAGTCATGCCGGGAATGTAGGGGGCGGGGTTTGGATCGCCAACGAACTCTTTGTTGCTAGCTTATGACTTTGAATTTTTGAGGGCGGGGGCCGGGTCTCGCCCCGGCGGGCGACTCACTTTCTTTTGCTTCGCCAAAAGAAAGTAAGCAAAGAAAAGGCGACCCTGCTGTCTGCGTCCCTCCGCTTCGCTACGGGCAACCTGCGGTGCTCGACTCCGGAGGGGGTCCGCAGAACTCGCTTCGCTCAAACAGCTGCGGCCCTGATCCCTCCTGCGTCTGCGCTCCTCGGCGCAGCCAGAAGGGATTTGGAACGCGCCGTCGCTGCGCTCGGCTCCGGAACAGCCAATACCAAAACCAAAAGCCAATACCAACCACCGCAGGCGCAAAGCGCCTGCGGTGGCTTGGTGGCCGAGCGAAGCAAAGGCCCGGGAGGGCTCCCCTCCCCTCTGGCTGCGCCGAGGAGCGCAGCGTTTCGCGGATCAGGGCTCGCAGCTGTTTGAGCGAAGCGAGTTCTGCGAGACCCCGCGAAACGCGAGCACCGCAGGTTGCCCGCAGCGAAGCGAAGGGTCGCAGACAGTGGGGTCGCCTTTCTTTTGCCTACTTTTCTTTGGCGAAGCAAAGAAAAGTAGGTCGCCCGCCGGGGCGAGTCCCGGCCCCGGGAAGCCAACCACTCAAAGCGTATGACTCCGATCCCCTTCGGCAAACCCCATCGCATCCCAATCCTCGCCGACGGCAAAGCCAATCACCTTGAACAACTCCCCCATCTCATGCTCATGGATCAGCCGCGCCGCCATCGCCCGCTCTGCGACGGACCCCGCTTCCATCCGCGCCAGCAACCCGCAGTTCAGCAGAAACCGCGCCTGGCTCGTGTAGCCCAGCACTTCGAGCCCCGCATCCTGCCCAGCCAACGCAATGCCGGTGAAGTCGACATGCGCGGTGATGTCCTTGTAGCCCACGTCGGCCAACGGGTCGCCATCGGCCTGGTGCGCGCGGTGGCACATCACCGTGCCCATGTGGCGCTGCGGGTGGTAGTACTCCGCCTCGGGAAAACCGTAGTCGATGAGAAAGGCCGCGCCCTTGCCGAGCCGGTCGGCCAGCGTGGCGATGAAGGCCCGCGCCTGCGGATGGATCTCGGTCAGGTAGTCGTGCTCGCCGGGCACCTCGACCGGCGGCCGCAGCTCGGTGACGCGATCGGACCAGGCCCAGCCGTCGCCTTGCGCATTGCGCACCACGCCCCGCTCGAACCACTGCCCACCCACACGCGCCAGCAGTTGCACGGGCATCGCATCGAGCACCTCGTTGCCGACCACCACGCCTTCCATCGAATCGGGCAGCTCGTTGAGCCATTCGACGCGGTCCGCATAGCGCACCAGCGCCTGCTGCTGCCGCTCGCGCAGCGTGCCCGACAGGTCGACGATGCGGTAGCGCACATCGCTGCGCCCCATCTCGTCGAGCGCATGCAGCAGCTGGACCGCGAGCGCCCCCGAGCCTGCGCCGAATTCCCACACCGTGTCGGTGCCCGTCTTCTCCAGCGCCTCGGCCACCTGCGCCGCCAGGGTCTGCCCGAACATCGGCGTCAACTCGGGCCCCGTCACGAAGTCGCTGCCAGACGAGGGCATGTGGCCGAACTTGGCCGAGGTGTTGGCGTAATAGCCCAGGCCCGGCGCGTACAGCGCGAGCGCCATGAAGCGGTCGAACCCGATCCACCCGCCCGCGCGCTCGACGGAGCGCGCGATGAGGTGGTCGAGGGCGGTGGGTAAACTGCTGGGGGTCGTCTTTGTCGTCACAGCGCCATTCTCCCCTCCTCGCATGAGCCCCGCCGCGCCCCCCTCCTCCGCTTCCCGCCGCACCGTCCTCGTCACCGGCGCGGGCCGCAGGCTGGGCCGCGAGATCGCGCTGGCGCTCGCGGCGGGCGGCTGGCAGGTGGCGGTGCACTACCGCAGTTCGCGCACCGAGGCCGAGCAGACGGTGGCCGACTGCGCCGCGCTCTCGGGCGATTCGGCACTCTTCGCGGCCGACCTCGAGGACGAGCAGGCCACGCGCGCCCTGCTGCCGCGCGTGGTCGCGCGCTTTCGCGGCGTCGATGCCGTGGTCCACAGCGCCGCGCTGTTCGAGCACGACGAGGCCGCCACCTTCAGCTACGCACTCATGGAGCGCCATGCGCGCAGCAACACCGGCGCGGCGATCCTGCTGGCGCATGCCCTGCACGAGCACCTGGCGGCCCGCGACGCGCAAGGCGCGGTGGTCCATCTGCTCGACCAGAAGCTCTGGAACCCGAACCCCGACTTCCTGAGCTACACGCTTTCCAAGGCCGCGCTCGAAGCCGCCACGCCGATGCTGGCGCTGGCCCTTGCACCGCGCGTGCGCGTGGTCGGCGTGGCGCCCGGCCTCACGCTGGCGAGCCACATGCTGGACGACGACAGGTTCGCGCAGCTGCACAAGCTGTCGCCGCTGGGCCGCTCCTCCACCCCGGACGACGTGGTCGCCACGGTGAAGTTCGCGCTGGAGAACCGCTCGATCACCGGCACCACGCTGCTGGTGGACGGCGGCCAGCACCTGATGAAATTCGAGCGCGATTTCTCGCTCATGTGAGCACCACCATGTCCATTCCCATGCCCGTGCAAGGCCGCCAGACACTCACCCTCCAGGGCCTGCGCTTCGACGCCAACCTGGGCATCCTCGAGCAGGAAAAGACGGCGCCGCAACCGATCCTGGTCGATGCCGAGCTCAGCCTCGGCCCGCAGCCGTTGCTGCCGCAGGACGACGACATCTTCCACGTGCTCGACTACCGCAAGGTGCGCCGCATCATCATCGAGGAGTGCACCGCCGAACACGTCAACCTGCTCGAAAGCCTGATCGGCAAGCTGGTGCAGCGCCTGCTGCAACTGCCCGGTGTGCTGGGCGTGCGCGTGAAGATCGCCAAGCTCGAAATCTTCGACGACTGCGAGGTGGCGATCCGCATGGAAGCCGGCGAGTGGTGAACCGCCGTCATCCGAACTCAGGCCGCTGAGCCGCAGGCTGCGGCAGCCTTCTTCCCGGAGCCAGCCGGCCACATGCGCACGGCCAGCGCGCCGAGCGCCGACAGCGAAGCCATCGCCGCCACGCCGGACCATCCCCACTGCGCCAGCACCAGGGCGCCAAGCGCGGAGCCGGTGGCCATGCCGACGAACACGCCCGTGAAGAACACCGCGTTGAGCCGGCTGCGCGCACCGGGGTCGATGCCGTAGACCACCGTCTGGTGCGCGATCAGCGCGGCCTGCAGGCCGAAGTCGAAACCGATGGCGGCGACCACGATCAGCCCCAGCCGCGCGGCGGGTGCCGCCAGCAGCGGCGCGAACAGCATCGCCGCGAACGAGACGGCGACCAGCGCGGCCCCCATGCGGATCACCAGCTCGGGGCCGCGACGGTCCGCAAGACGCCCGGCGATGGGCGCGGCCAACGCACCCGCCGCGCCGGCCAGCCCGAAGGCACCGGCGGCCGCACTGCCCAGGTGGAAGGGAGCGCCATGCAGCATCACGGCCAACGTCGACCAGAAAGCGCTGAAGCCCACCGACAGCAGGGCCTGCGCGAAGGTCGCGCGGCGCAGCGCGCCATGGCGCTTCCACAGCCCGGCCAGCGATCCCAGCAACGCGCCGTAGCCCAGGTGCGTGGTCGGACGCAGGCGCGGCAGCCCGCGCGCAGCAGCCACGCCGATGAGCGCGATGCTCACGGCCGCGACGACGAACATCGCGCGCCAGCCGAAGTGTTCGGCCACGAAGCCGGCGAGCACGCGCGACAGCAGGATGCCCAGCAGCAGCCCGGTCATCACCGTGCCGACGATCCGGCCGCGATGCGCCTCGGGCGCCAGCGTGGCGGCGGCGGGCACCACGTCCTGCGCCAGCGTTGCAGCCAGGCCGATGACGAGGCTGGCCATCAGCAGCGGCGCCACCGAGGGCGAGAACGCCGCGCCCAGCAGCGCGAGCACCAGCACCGAGGCCTTGGCGAGGATGATGCGGCGCCGGTCGAAGCGGTCGCCCAGCGGCGCGAGCAGCAGGATGCCCAGCGCGTAGCCGAGCTGCGTGAGCGTGGGCACGAAGCCCACGGAACGCGCCGAAGCGCCGATGTCGGGCCCGAGCACGCCCAGCATGGGCTGGCTGTAGTAGAGCGCGGCCACGCCGAAGCCTGCGCTGGCGGCCAGCAGCAGGATCAGCGAGCCCGGCAGCTTTTCATGCGTGTTTTGAATGGAAGACATGGTGTAAACCCTTGAATTCGAGAAGCGATGGCTGGAGTTTGCGGGCCGACCGCCTCTGAAGGTAGCCCTGAGCGTCGAACAATTGATATACGCTTGATGCATGGCAACGCCCCTTCCGCCGCCGCCGTCGGCCGATCGCATCGAACTGATGCAGACCTTCGTGCGCATCGTCGAGGCCGGCAGCCTGTCGGCTGCCGCCGCCCAGTTGGGCACCACCCAGCCCACCGTGAGCCGCCGCCTGCAGGCGCTCGAACGCTCGCTGGGCGTGCGGCTGCTGCAGCGCTCCACCCACGCGATGAAGCTCACCGAAGACGGCGAGCGCTGTTTCGACCGCGCCAAGGAGCTGATCCTGAGCTGGAGCGCCTTCGAGGCCGAGCTGCGCGGCGTAGGCGACCAGCCCGAGGGCCGGCTGCGCGTGGTGGCGCCGCATGCCTTCGGACAGCAGCTGCTGGTCGGCCCACTGGCGGCGTACCTGCAACGGCATCCGCAGGTGACGGTCGAATGGCTGCTGCACGACAGCCCGCACGACGAAACGCCCGACTTCATCGCCGAGGGTGTGGATTGCGCGATTCGCGTCGGCGAGGTGACGGACCCCAATGCCGTGGCGATCCGCCTCTTCGAGGTGCCGCGCATCGCGGTGGGGGCGCCCTCCCTCTTCGGCGCGGGTTCGCCGCCGCCAGTGCATGCCCGCGAGCTCGAAGCCCTGCCCTGGCTGGCCGCGCGCAATTTCTACCGGACCGAGGTCGTGTTCACGCACGAGGGCACGGGCGAGGTGTGCCGGGTGCCGATACGCCCGCGCATGATCACCGACAGCCTCTACGCGCTGCGCAGCGCGGCGGTGCTGGGCGTAGGCGTCGGGGTGTCCTCGGCCTGGATGCTGACCGAGGAGCTGGAGGCGGGCCGGCTGGTGCACCTGGCGCCCCAATGGCGCGCGACACCCGCGCCCGTGTACATCGTGTATCCGTACGCGCGCTTCTATCCAGCCAGGCTGCGGCTCTTCGTGGAGGCGATGCAGCAGGCCTTTCCGGAATCGCCGCTGGCTGCAGGCGGGCCGTAAACGGGCGGGATGGCAGGCGAAATGGGGATCGGGGACAATCACCCCCTTCCCCCGACTCCCCGAAGCAGCCTGCCCATGAACGCCGTCTGGATCGACGAGGCGCCCGCCGCCGCCGACACCGCCGCCTCCTCTCCCGCCAACTCCATGAAGATCGAGCGCGAGACGCACAAGCTCGAAAAGCGCCTGTGCCGAGAAGTCGGCAAAGCCATCGTCGACTACAACATGATCGAAGAGGGCGACAAGGTCATGGTATGCGTCTCGGGCGGCAAAGACAGCTACGCGCTGCTCGACATCCTGCTCAAGCTCAAGGCGCGCGCGCCGATTCACTTCGACATCGTCGCGGTCAATCTCGACCAGAAGCAGCCCGGCTTTCCCGAAGAGGTGCTGCCCAGGTATTTGAGCGACCTGGGCGTGGACTTCCACATCGAGAACCAGGACACCTACAGCATCGTCAAGCGCGTCATCCCAGAGGGCAAGACCACCTGCGGGCTGTGCAGCCGGCTGCGCCGCGGCATCCTCTACCGCGTGGCCGACGAGCTGGGCGCCACCAAGGTCGCGCTGGGCCACCACCGCGACGACATGCTGCAGACCTTCTTCCTCAACATGTTCTTCGCCGGCAAGCTCAAGAGCATGCCGCCCAAGCTGGTGAGCGACGACGGCAAGCACGTCGTGATCCGTCCGCTGGCCTACGTGGCCGAGAAGGACACGGTGCGCTGGGCCCAGCACCGCGAGTTCCCGATCATTCCGTGCACGCTGTGCGGCAGCCAGGAAAACCTGCAGCGCAAGCAGGTGGGCGAGATGCTGCGCGAGTGGGACAAGAAGTACCCCGGCCGCGTGGAGAACATGTTCACCGCGCTGCAGAACGTGGTGCCTTCGCACCTGCTCGACGGAACGCAGCATGACTTCAAGGGTCTGAAGGCGACAGGCGTGGCGGACGACGATGGCGACAAGGCCTTCGACCCGCCTTCCTTCGATTTGCTCTCCCAGGCACCTGCCGCCCTGCGCATCGTCCAGGGCTGAACGGGCAACCCAGGGGAATTTTGGGCTTCAGCGCCCGGAGACCCTCATGAAATCTGCGTTCTCGGCTCTTCTTCTTGCCGCAAGCCTGACGGGCTGCGTCACCTCCTGGGTGGTCGACAGCGACGTGAAGAGCTTTTCCTCCATCGGCACCGTGGCCCACGGCGCCACCTATCGCTTCGACCGCCTGCCCTCGCAGCAGGCCGACGGTGCGCGGCAGGAATCGCTCGAAGCCATGGCCGGCGCCGCGCTCGACAAGGTCGGCCTGCGCCGCGACGACGCCAGGCCCCAGTACACCGCGCAGATCGGCGCGCGCGTGACTGCCGGCCTCTCGCCCTGGGCCGATCCGTGGCTCTACAACGGTCCCTGGGGCTACGGCTACGGCGGCCATGGCTACTACGGCCGCCGCTGGTACGGCGGTGGCTGGTATGGCGGCCCGGTGTTCGCGCCGCCGGCCAACCCATGGTACGAGCGCGAGGTGAGCATCGTGCTGCGCGAGGCGGGCTCCAACCGTGTGGTGTACGAAACTCGCGCCCGGAACGACGGCCCCTACACCTCGAGCGCGGCGATCCTGCCGGTGATGTTCCAGGCCGCGCTGCAGGGCTTCCCGAACCCGCCGCAGGGCGAGCGCCGGGTCAACATCGAGCTGCCGACGGCGCAGGCCCGGAAGTAGCGCCTTCTAGAATTCCCCGAATGGAAGAAGCCACCCGCCTGATCGCCGTTCGCCACGGCGAAACCGCCTGGAACGTCGACACCCGCATCCAGGGTCAGCTCGACATCGGGCTCAACGCCACGGGCGTCTGGCAGGCACAGCGCGCCGGCAGTGCGCTGGCCGACGAGCCCATCGGCGTCGTCTATGCCAGCGACCTCTCGCGCGCCTGGCAGACCGCCGAGGAAATCGCCAGGCCCCACGGCCTGGCCGTGCAACCCGAACCGCGCCTGCGCGAACGGGCGTTCGGACATTTCGAGGGCCTGAGCTTCGCCGAGATCGAGGCCACCCTGCCCGTGCAGGCCAGGCTCTGGCGCGAACGCGATCCCGAATTCGAGCCCGAGGGCGGCGAAAGCCTGCTGGCGTTCCGCGACCGCGTGACGGGCGTGGCCGCCGAGCTGGCGGCGCGCCATCCGGGCGAACTGGTCGTGCTGGTCGCACACGGCGGGGTGATGGACGTGCTCTACCGCGCAGCCACCCGCCAGGAACTGCAGGCGCCGCGCACCTGGCAACTGGGCAATGCCGCAATCAACCGCATGCTTTGGACGCCGGAAGGTTTCAGCCTCGTGGGTTGGAGCGACACCGCTCATCTCGCGACGGACACCCCGCTCGACGAAACCACGAGCTGAGGCATGCTCAGGCCGCGCGCAGTTCTTCCAGCGGCCCGAAGAACTCGTAGTGGATCTGCTGCGCAGGCACGCCCAGCGTCAGGCCGTTCGCGTACACGGCCTGCATGAAGGGCTTCGGCCCGAGGAAGTAGAAGTCCACGTCGCGGTCGGCCGGCAGGGCCTTTGCGAGCAGTTCCTTCGTCACGAAGCCGGTCGCGTGCGGGCGGTCCGCATCGCGCGGGGTGTCGTACACGTACAGCGCTTCCACGTTGGCGTGCGCTGCCGCCAGCGCATCGACGCGTTCGCGGAAGGCATGCACGCCGCCGTGGCGCGCAGCGTGGATGAAGCGGATCGGCCGGCCCGTGGGCGCGGCGGCCTCGAGCATGCTCATCGCGGGCGTGATGCCCACGCCGCCCGTCACCAGCACCAGCGGCCGGCCCTGCGCTTGCGCGGGCGCGGGCTTCAGCACGAAATCGCCGCAGGGCGGCAGCACCTCGACCACGGTGCCGACCGCGGCCTGCACATGCAGCCAGTTCGAGACCCGCCCGCCCTGCTCCTGCTTGACGCTGATGCGGTACCACGGCTTGCCCGGCGCGTCCGACAGCGAGTAGTTGCGCCGCACCGTCTCGCCGTCGATGGCCAGCACCAGCGTGAGGTACTGGCCCGGCGTGAACGCGAGCAGCAGGCCGCCGTCCTCGGGCTCCAGGTACAGCGAGAGGATGAGTTCGCTCTCGGCCTCGCGGCGCGCGACACGAAAGCGGCGCACGCCGCGCCAGCCGCCCGGCTGCTGTTCGTTGGCGCGGTAGACCTCTTCTTCGGCGGCGATCAGCATGCCGGCCAGCGCCTGGTAGGCCTCGCCCCACGCGGCGATGATCTCGTCCGTCGCCACCTCGCCCAGCACTTCGCGGATGGACTGCAGCAGGCAGCGCCCGACGATCGGGTAGTGCTCGGGCAGCACGCCGAGCGCCGCGTGCTTCTGGATGATCCGCGGCAGCGCGCCGGACAGGGCCTCCAGCCGGTCGATGTGCGCCGCGAAGGCCAGCACGGCCCCCGCGAGCGCGCGTGCCTGCGTGCCGCTGGCCTGGTGCGCTTCGTTGAAGAAAGCCTTCACCTCGGGATGGTTCGTGAACATGAGCCGGTAGAAGTGGGCGGTGATCGCCTCCCCTTGCGTCTGCAGCAGGGGAACGGTGGCCTTGACGAGAGAAATGGTGCGGTCGGTGAACATGAGGGATGCAATGGGAAAGTATGTGGGAGCCCTTTTCCAGTCATGAACCGTGCCAGCCGCCGCACCGGCGCAAGTCCTTGTTTTTCAAACTCTTTTCTTGAGCCAGGTCAAACCGACAACAAAAATTGGTTGTCAAATCGACACTCATGAGTGCAGAAATGACCACATTCGAGGAGCCGGGGCTTCCCAGCGAGAGCGAACGCTTCCGCGCCCTCCTGGAGGCCGTGCGCGAGTTCGTGCGCTGCGATGCGGCCGCGCTGCTGCGGCTGGAAGACGGCGCGCTGCGCGCCGTCGCGGTCGACGGTCTCAGCGACGAGACGCTGGGGCGCCGCTTCACGGTGGCCGCGCACCCGCGCTTCGAGCGCCTGCTCGAGAGCCCGGCCGGGCTGCGCTTTCCGCCCGGCTGCGAGCTGCCCGACCCCTACGATGGGCTGGTGTCGGGCCAGCCCGAGATTCTTCCGGTGCACGACTGCATGGGCGCGCCGTTGCGCCTGCGTGGCGCGCTCTGGGGCCTGCTCACGCTCGATGCGCTCGAAGCCTCCACCTTCGACGCGGTCGACCCGGCGCGGATGGAGGCGCTGGTGCGGCTGGTCGAATCGGGCATCGAGGCGGCGCAGGCCATCCGCGACATGGCCCGGCGCGCCGCCCAGGAGCAGGCGCTCGCGCAGGCCTGGCAGTCCAGCCGCAGCCCCACGCGCGAGCTGCTGGGCACCAGCGCGGCCATGCAGCAGCTGCGCCGCGAGATCGACACCGTGGGCGCCTCGGACCTCACGGTGCTGCTGCTCGGCGAAACGGGCGTGGGCAAAGACCTGGTGGCGCAGCGCCTGCATGCGCGCTCGCGCCGCCATGCGCAGCCGCTGGTGCAGGTGAATTGCGCGGCGCTGCCCGAGACGCTGGCCGACAGCGAACTCTTCGGCCATCGCAAGGGCGCCTTCACCGGCGCCATCCAGGACCGCACCGGCAAATTCGAGCTTGCCGACGGCGGCACGCTGTTCCTGGACGAAGTGGGCGAACTGCCGCTCACGGTGCAGGCCAAGTTGCTGCGCGTGCTGCAGGGCGGCGAGTTGCAGCGCCCCGGCAGCGACCGCACGCTGCGGGTCGACGTGCGGGTCATCGCCGCGACCAACCGCGACCTGCCCGCCGCCATCGCGCAGGGGCGCTTTCGCGCGGACCTGTACCACCGGCTGTCGGTCTACCCGCTGGTGGTGCCGCCGCTGCGCGCGCGGGGCCGCGACGTTCTGGCGCTGGCAGGCGGCTTCCTGGAAGAGAACCAGCACCGCCTGGGCGCACGCAACCTGCGGCTGTCGCCGGGCGCGCGGGCCGCGCTGCTGGCGCATCCCTGGCCCGGCAATGTGCGGGAACTCGAGCACGCGATCAGCCGCGCCGCGCTGCGTGCGTACCGCGAACACGGGCGCGCCGCGCGCTGGGTGGCCATCGAGCCCCGGCACCTGCTGCTGGAAGAAACGATCGCCCCGGTCGCGCCGACGGACGCTGTACCGGCCGCCGCCGTCGGCTTGCCCGCAGCCGCGGCGGCCACGCTGCGGGACGCCACCGAGGCCTTCCAGCGCGACTGGCTGACCGCCTGCCTGGACCGCCACGGCGGCAACCTCAGTCGCGCGGCGGCGCAGGCCGGCATGGACCGGAGCAACTTTCACCGCCTGCTGCGCAAGTTGGGCATCCGCCCGCGGCAGCCCGGCTGAGGCGCGCCGCGCCCAGGCGCCGCGCCAGTGCGGCTGTCAGGCGTGCGATGCCGCGTGGCTGCCAGCCTCGGCCTGCGCCTCGTCCGGCAGATCCACCATCGGCCCCGTCCCGCTGTAGCGGTCCAGTGCCAGGTAGATCGCAGGCGTGATGTACAGCGTGATCACCTGCGAGAAGATCAGCCCGCCCACCACCGCCACGCCCAGCGGCTGGCGCAGCTCGGCGCCGGCGCCCAGGCCCAGCGCGAGCGGCAGCGCGCCCATCAGCGCGGCCAGCGTGGTCATCATGATCGGCCGGAAGCGCAGGCGGCAGGCCTCGCGGATCGCGTCCACCGGCTGCAGGCCCTCGGTGCGCTGCGCGTCGAGCGCGAAGTCGATCATCATGATCGCGTTCTTCTTCACGATGCCGATCAGCAGCAGGATGCCGATGGTCGCGATCAGCGTCAGGTCGAAGCCGAAGAGCTTCAGCGAGATCAGCGCGCCCACCGCCGCCGAAGGCAGCCCGGCGAGGATCGTGATCGGGTGGATGTAGCTCTCGTACAGCACGCCGAGCAGCACGTAGATGACGAGCACAGCCAGCACCAGCAGCACGGCCTGGCTGGACTGCGAGCTCTGGAACACCGCCGCATCGCCGCCGTAGGTGGTGATGATCGAGGGCGGCATCTTCAGCTCTTCCTTGAACCGGTCGATCTTCGCGGTCGCATTGCCCAGCGGCACGTCGGGCGCGAGGTTGAACGACACCGTCACCGCCTGCAGCTGGCCCTGGTGGTTGACCGCGGTCGGCCCCACTGTGCGCTTGACGGTCGAGAAGGCCGACAGCGGCACCAGCCTGCCCGTGGTGCTGCGCACCGACAGGCGCGAGACGTCTTCCTCGAACTGGCGGTCGTTGTCGGCCGCCGAAAGGATCACCTGGTAGGTGTTGCTCGTGCCGTAGATGCTGCCGATCTGGCGGTCGCCGTAGGCGTTGTAGAGCGCGGTGCGCAGGTCACCCACGGCCACGCCGAGCACGCCGGCCTTGTCGCGGTCGATGTCGAGCGTGGCCTGCAGGCCGCGGTTCTGCGAGTCGCTGGTCACGTCGCGGAAAGCCGGGTCGGCGCGCATGCGCTCCATGAGCCGGGTGGCCCACGGCACCATCTCGCCCGCATTCACGCTCTGCAGCGTGTACTGGAAGCGCGCCTTGCTCTGGCGTCCGCCCAGGCGTAGGTTCTGCACCGGCTGCATGTAGACGGCAATGCCGGGGATCTCGCGGAAGCGCTGGCGCAGCGATTCGAGCACCTTCGCCATCGGCGGGCGCTCGCTGCGCGGCTTGAGCACCGCGAACAGCCGGCCGGAGTTCTGCGTGGCCGTGGGACCGCCCACGCCGACGAAGGAGCTCACGTAGTTGACGCTCGCGTCGTCCTTGAGGGTGGCGGCCACGCGGTCCTGCAGCGTCTTCATGGCGCTGAATGAAATGTCCTCGGCGGCCTCGGTCGTGATCTGGATCTGGCCGATGTCCTCCTCGGGGAAGAAGCCCTTCGGGATGGTCGCGAACAGCCAGCCGGTGACGACGAAGGTCAGCCCCGCGATCGCCAGCATCACCTTGCGGTGCATCAGCGTCCAGCCGAGCGAGCGCATGTAGGTTGCGTGCACCGCGCGGTAGCCGCGCTCGAAGGCCCGGCCGATGGCCGTGCCCGGCTCGGGATGCTCTTCTTCGTGATCGAGCGCGCCTGCACGGCGCGGCACCTGCTTGAGCAGCCGGCTCGCGAGCATCGGCACCAGCGTGAGCGACACCACGGCCGACACCAGCACCGCCAGCGCCACCACCACCGCGAACTCGTGGAACAGCAGGCCGATTACGCCCGGCATGAAGAAGATCGGGATAAACACAGCCACCAGCGAGATCGAGATCGACACGATGGTGAAGCCCACCTCGCGCGCGCCGCGCAGCGCCGCCGCGAACGGGTCCATGCCCTTCTCCACGTAGCGCATGATGTTCTCGAGCACCACGATGGCGTCGTCCACCACCAGACCCACGGCCAGCGTGATGCCGAGCAGCGAGATGTTGTCCAGGCTGTAGCCGAAGGCATAGAGCAGCGCCACCGCGCCGATCAGCGAAATCGGAATGGTCACGGCCGGGATCAACGTGGCCACCAGCCGGTGCAGGAACAGGAAGATCACCAGCACCACCAGCGCGATGGTGCCCAGCAGCGTGAGCTGCACGTCGTGCACGGCCTCGCGGATCGAGATCGATCGGTCGTTCACCATCTGGATCTCGACCGACTGCGGCAGCTCCGCCTTGAAGCGCGGTATGAGCGCGCGCACCGCATCGACCACCTGCACGGTGTTGGCGTTGGGCTGGCGCTGCACGGCCAGCGAAATCGAGTCCTGCCCGTTGAAGCTGCTCGCGGTCTTCACCGACTCGAAGCTGTCCTCGATGGTGGCCACCTCGTCGAGCCGCACCGGCGCGCCGTTGTGCTGGCCGACGATCAGCTTGGCGAAGTCGGCCGCCTTCATGAGCTGGCGGTTGGCCTGGATGGTGAGCGTCTGGCGCGGGCCGTCGAGCACGCCGACCGGCGTGTTGGCGTTGGCCGAGTTCACGGCCTTGGCCAGTTCGTCGAGCGTGATGTTGCGCGCGTTGAGCAGGTCGGCATTGGCCTTGATGCGCACCGCGAAGGCCTTGCGGCCGTACACGCCCACCTGCGCCACGCCGTCGATGGTCGACAGCGTGGGCGAGATCAGGTTCTCGGCGTAGTCGTTGAGCTCCGACGGGTTCATCGACGGCGAGATCAGCGCGATGAACAGCACCGGCGCGTCGGCCGGGTTGACCTTCCGGTACGAGGGCAGCTGCGTGAGCTCCTGCGGCAGCTGGCGCTGGGCGCGCAGCAGCGCGGCCTGCACGTCGACCGCGGCGGCGTCGATGTCGCGGCTGCTCACGAATTCGAGCGTGATCGAAGACACGCCCTGCGTGTTCACCGAGCTGATGGTCTGCAGGCCCGGGATGGTGGAGAACTGCTTTTCGAGCGGCAGCGCCACCGAACTCGCCATGGTGTCCGGACTCGCGCCCGGCAACTGCGCATTGACGTTGATGACCGGCGTGTTGTAGCTGGGCAGCGCGGCGACGGGGATGCTGAAGTACGCGAAGATGCCGACGACCACGGCCGCCGCGGACAGCAGCACCGTCATCGCCGGACGGCGGATGCAGAGCTCCGAGATGTTCATGCGCGTTCCCGCTGCGGCGGCTTGATGTCGGCGCCGTCGGAAGAAGCGGCGCTACCCGGCGTGACGCCGGTGGTGCCGTTGCCCGTTGCGCCAGGCGCACCCGGCGCCTTGGCATCGACGCGGACCTTGCCACCCGGGCGCACGTTCTGGCTGCCCTCGATCACCACCTGCTCGCCCGGCTCCACGCCGCTCACCGCCACATTGGTGCCGAAGGTGTGCAGCGTCTTCACCTTGCGGCGCGTGGCGGTCTTGCCCTCGTCGACCACATAGAGCGAAGTGCCGTCGGACAGCATCATCAGTGCCGCGGCCGGCACCACGGTGGCGCCGTTGAGCATGCGCACCGTGATGCGCGTGCCCACGAACTGGCCGGGCCACAGGCTCTGGTCGGCATTCGCGAACACGGCCTTGGCGCGCACCGTGCCGATCTGCGGATCGACGGTGTTGTCGACGAAGTCGAGCGTGCCGCTCAGCGGCGCCTTGCCGCCGGTGACGACGGCCTCGACCTTGGCGTGCGAGCGCGCGGCTTCCAGCAGATCCTGCAGGTTGCCTTCGGGCACCGGGAAGCTCACGGCGATCGGGTCGAGCTGCGTGATGGTGACGAGCGACAGCGTCGGCTGCACCAGCGTGCCCGGGTAGATGTTGACGGCGCCGATGCGCCCGGCGATGGGCGCGCGCAGCGTCGCGTAGCCCAGCGCCACCTGCGCCGACTGCACGGCCGCGCGGTCGGCGGCCACGGCGGCGCGCTGAGCCTGGAGCTGCGAGAGCGTGGCGTCGGCCGCGCTCTTGGCGATGAAGTTCTGCGCCACGAGGTCCTGGCTGCGCTTGTACTGGCGCTCCAGGTCGACCATGGTGGCCTCGTCCTTCTGCTGCTGCGCGCGGGCGCGGGCGAGGTTGGCCTGGTCGTTGCGGTCGTCGAGCGTGAAGAGCAGCTGGCCGGCCTTGACGAACTGGCCTTCCTTCACATGCACCGCGCTCACCGTGTTCGTCACCTGCGGCCGCAGGTCGACGCTGTTGAGAGACACCACGCTGCCATTGACCTGCACCGTCACCGGCACGTCCTGCTTCTGCGCGGTGGCCAGGGTCACGAGTGCGGGGGCGCCGCCGCTGTTGCTGTTCGCAGCCGGAGCCTTCGCGTCCTTGCCGGCAGACTTGTCCCCGGACATGGTCCACCACCCGCCCGCGACGGCTACGATCAACACGCCCGCAAGGGCGACGGCGACATTTTTCTTCATGGGTTCTTTGTGCACTTTGGGCTGACAGCGACTATTGGATCAGCGGCCGACTCCCGGTGTTCGTGGCCCCCGTAAAGAAATGTAAAGCCAGTCAACCGAAAGCCCCACACTACCTGCTGTGGCCGGCGCCGGGGGATCCGCACCCCCTCGTTAAAATCGCCGCTCCACAGCCTCTGGATAAACCCCATGAACCGCTGCAAGACACCCACAAATGCTCTCACCTTCATAGCGCTTTGCACAGCAGCCATTGCTGCGGCAGGCCTTTTCCCGCTCACCGCCAGCGCCCAGGACGAAGTGCCCCGGCCGCAGACCCAGAACGAATCGCTCGTTGGCGGCCGCAATTTCCCCATCGGCACCCTGCGCGGCAAGTTCACGGTCCTCAACGCGCCCGACGTCGACCTCGACGGCCACGCCGATCGGCTGGGGGCCGGCGCGCGCATCCGGAGTCCGCAGAACATGCTGGTCATGCCCGGCGCCATCACCGGCCAGAAGTACCTGGTCAACTACACGCGCGATGCCGCCGGCCTGCTGCGCGAGGTCTGGATCCTCACGGCCGACGAAGCCTCGGCCCCACGCGAATCGCTGAACAAGCCGTTCCTGAACATCTGGCCGTTCACCTCGAACGACACCGTCAACACGCAGTAGGCAAAGACGGCGGCGCGGCCCATGCGCTGCGCGCTGCCCAGCCCTCCCCGCTGTTGTGGAGGGCATGAGAGAGAGCTCCCCATGAAAAAAGTATTCATCAAGACCTTCGGCTGCCAGATGAACGAGTACGACTCGGACAAGATGGCCGACGTGCTCAACGCAGCGCAGGGCTACGAGCCCACGCAGAACGTGGACGAGGCCGACCTCATCCTGTTCAACACCTGCTCGGTGCGCGAGAAGGCACAGGAAAAGGTGTTCTCCGACCTCGGCCGCGTGAAGCACCTGAAGGCCAGGGGCGTGAAGATCGGCGTGGGCGGCTGCGTGGCGAGCCAGGAGGGCGAGGCCATCATTGCGCGTGCGCCGTACGTCGACATCGTGTTCGGCCCGCAGACGCTGCACCGCCTGCCCGAGATGCTCAACGACCGCGAGCGCCTGAACCGCCCGCAGGTGGACATCAGCTTCCCCGAGATCGAGAAGTTCGACCACCTGCCGCCCGCACGCGTCGAGGGCGCGACGGCCTTCGTGTCGATCATGGAAGGCTGCTCCAAGTACTGCAGCTACTGCGTGGTGCCCTACACCCGCGGCGAGGAGGTGAACCGCCCGCTCGACGACGTGCTGGTCGAGATCGCCGGCCTGGCCGAGCAGGGCGTGCGCGAGATCACGCTGCTGGGCCAGAACGTGAACGCCTACCGCGGCAAGATGGGTGACACCGCGGAGATCGCCGACTTCGCGCTGCTGATCGAATACGTCGCCGAGATCCCCGGCATCGAGCGCATCCGCTACACCACCAGCCACCCGAACGAGTTCACCCCCCGGCTGATCGAGGCCTATGCCAAGGTGCCGCAGCTCGTGAGCCACCTGCACCTGCCGGTGCAGCACGGCAGCGACCGCATCCTGATGGCGATGAAGCGCGGCTACACCGCCATGGAATACAAGAGCACGGTGCGCAAGCTGCGCGCCA